>Ga0213866_10000008_pt1 | contig 253028 bp, 312 predicted proteins | sample PICome_11_FD_160079 | JGI IMG/M metagenome (GOLD analysis project Ga0213866, IMG submission 160079) | Coastal seawater microbial communities near Pivers Island, North Carolina, United States - PICO284 | ecosystem: Environmental > Aquatic > Marine > Coastal | place: USA: North Carolina... | reverse complement strand
TTCCATTTCCAATCGACTGTCAGGATGATCTAGTTCTAGTAGTACAAGTGTTTCAAATGCTTGATCTTGATCAGGGATGTCTGCTAGGATTTCACCTGTGTCAATGTCTATGATTCTATAGTAGGTTTGCATACTCATATTTATTGGTTGACAACTGTGTGTTCAGAACGTATACTGTGTGTATTATGAAACTAGTAAATAGGTATAACACAATGATGAGAATCTTTGCTCTGATGTTACTCGTACAAGGCTGTGCAGTAGTAGAGGTTGCACTACCTGACAACACACGCCATGGACTAAAAGACTATGATCCATGTGTGCGCTGTGGGGAGAGCATGGTAACATATATACACATAGAAGAAGACGCTCATCTTTGGCAACCGGAGGAAGAACAACGATAATGTTTACACCAGAAGATATCACACCAGGAGAAACTTGGGCTTGCAAATACCGTACCACACGCATGTTGGACTCAGAGGGCAACCCAGTGGTCAATTTAAGAGTAGGGGAAAGTGCCGCAGGACCAGGCGAACATGAATCAATTGGTGTCATACTAGTTCGCGACAGAGAAAACCGTAGACTGGAAGTGCGTGATCTACAGGACTCAACCACACACGTTATTGACTATGGCGATGCTTGGGACATTGATCGTGCTGTGATCATAGACGACACCCAAGAAGAAAACCAGTAGTTTAACTACTCTACACACCTTTTTAAATAATTGATGACACACGAGAGTGTATATCTGTGGGATGATCCCTGTGACGACATCACTGAGACTCCCAATTGGCAGCGTTGGTTTGGCGCTAAATACTTGTAAGCAACAGTCGTTGCACTCAAGGAGGACACCCGGATGAGTACACTCAAAGAAATTTCACTACACCTAGAGCTTGGACAAGAAATACTTGTAGGGCAGAACAACGATCGAGCAACCATCACCAAAATAGAGTTTCATGAACGCACAGGTGAGATCGCAATCAATACCACACGAGGGCCAAGAAAAGCACTGACATTTAGATTGGCACCAGAGCCAGAGTTTGAGTTCGAAAATCCCGCAGACCGTTATCGATAAACTAAATACAGTATGAAGGTTGAAGAACTACTAGAAACAGAAAGTGACATACTTGATTGGCAAGCGTCAAGAAGCCTCTGCAAGAGCAGCAAGCCTAACTCGGCACTGGGCGCCAGCGCACTCGCCTCATGCAAATCGCAAGGCTATCGTCGTCGCGAAGGCAACAAAAGTCACAAACTGGGCAAGTCAAAAGACAGTCGTGTAAAAGTAGGCGGCAAGAAGATCAAAGGCAAAAAGTACGGCGGTCCACTGCCAGATTGGAGTTAGCATGGCCAAGTATAGTGGGAAACTGCTCGTAGCCTCACCCAAACTGGATGGAACAATGTTTGCCAAGACAGTGGTATATCTTTACGATCACGGTCGTCAAGGCAGTCAAGGTCTAGTGATAAACAGACCCAGTGAAGAAACCAAAATAGCAGACCTACTGGACAATCCTTTACTTAATAGTAGTCTTACACTTCAAGAACCCATCTTCCATGGTGGCCCTGTATCAGAACGTACTATAACTATGTTGCACACGGGCGAATGGTTCTCAGCAAACACTAGAGTTGTTAGTGAAGATTTCAGTCTTAGTTCAGACCAATTTATGTTAGAAAAAATAGCAAGTGGTAATACTCCACGTCAATGGCTAATGGCAGCAGGCAAATGCGGTTGGATTGCAGGCCAATTAGAAAATGAAATAGACAAACATGCGTGGCTACCACTAACAGCCAAACCGAGCATAGTATTCAGTTCCGGGCAAGAAAGTCTTTGGAAACTGTGCATAGAGTTATGTGCTTCAGAATCAGTAGAGAGCTGGTTCTAACACGTAACCATAATAAAATTGGAGACAACAATGTTAGCAAGAGTACTGACCGTGTTGTTAGGACTCTTTCTAGCAACCGCAGTCGCAGATGAAACACTAGCAGAACCCATGATAATGGGAACAATGCTACAGTGCGACAACGAACCTGGCAAGATCATAAGCATGGTTCAAGAAAAATATGGTGAAATTCCATTTTCAACAGCTCAAGGAGTAATACAAAACATCAATGGCAGTTGGATGCAGGCAGAAGTAGTAACCACAATTAACCCCTCGAGTATGAGTTATAGTGTAATTATTATTGAACCAGGCAGTGGCACTGAATGTTTGTTACTAGCTGGTTCTAACTTTGCACCTGCATTTTCAGTGCAAGGTGATCCTTTATGAAATGGATATTAGTTTACATAAGCCTTAGTTACCACGGGCACCCTATAGCTACAGAAGAAGGTAGATACAAAACCATGACAGATTGTTTTCTAGCAAGAGAAGAGCTTGCAATCAAAGTAGGCGGCGATCCTGCTACTGGACATTTTCCAACTGGTCAACAGGCCGTTTGTGTACCTTACGATTATTTCGACGATAAATAATTTTATAGAGTAGAGAGGACTATCAAGTGGCAGATACACTTGTGCTCAATGCAGACGGACAACCTATCAGCTTGTTACCACCCTCCACTATTCAGTGGAAAGAAGCAATCACATATCTATGGTTAGACAAAGTGAATGTGCTAGAATGGTATGATGATTGGATAGTTCGAAGTAGCACCTGGGAAACTAGAGTACCTGCTGTGATCATGCTCAAAGACATGTATCGACGGCGACGGAATCCAAGATACTCCAAATACAATGTCCACTTGCGAGACATGTTTACCTGCCAATACTGCCTACAACAATTCCCCCAAAAACAACTAACACTAGACCACGTATACCCAATTAGTCTTGGAGGCAAATCAAATTGGGAAAATATAGTAAGTGCATGTAATCCTTGCAACAGCAAAAAAGGCAGTAAGTTGATCAAGCCTAAAAGACTTCCTTACCGCCCAGATTATTATGATCTTGTAAACAAAAGAAAACAACTAGAGTTTGATATCAAACATCCAAGTTGGGAAGCCTGGCTTACTTAAACCAAGCAATCTTTTCGCCAGCTGCTTTACGTCTATCGTATTCTTCAACAGAACTAGGATATCTCCAGCAGTATATCGCTACGAGTATCATAAAACCGCCTGTCCAAAGAGCAGCCTTTTCGTTGCCTGTTGCAAAGTATGTAAATGCAACTGTGGTTGCCATTGTGGCAATCATAAAGTATTTTAATTTTAATGGAAATACCTTTTTGCTTTGCCAGTTTGTAAGGAATGGACCAAACAACTTGTGATTGTATAACCAATCATGCATACGTTTTGAACTTTTAGCAAAACAATACGCAGCCATAACAACAAAGATACTCCATGGTAGGCCTGGAAGAATAACACCCAGATAGGCAATGCCTAAAAGAATGAAACCTGCACTAGCCCATAGAGCTTTTTTAATGTTCATCAAACACCTTTCTAAGTGCAACTACCAAATCACTCATCATTGCATCAGTATGATAAGGGGTAGGAGCAAATCGTAGTCGTTCAGTACCTTCTGCAACCGTTGGATAATTTATGGGCTGCACGTAGATGCCGTACTCATTTAGCAATGCGTCACTCATTGCTTTGCATTTAAAAGGATCTCTAACCATAACAGGAACTATATGAGTGCAGGCATCTTCGTGTACTTCTAGCCCAACACGTTCTAGTTTCTTTTTAAGTTTTCTTGCAGCTAATTGATGTTCATCTCTTAGCTCAGGATGATCCTTTAGATATTTAATACTAGCCAAAGCACCTGCACATATCACAGGGCTGAGGCTAGTAGTAAAAATAAACCCAGATGCTATAGAACGAATAGCGTCTATGACTTCAGCGTCCCCTGCTATATATCCTCCTGTAACACCATAGGCTTTGCCCAACGTACCATTGATTATATCAATACGGTCTTCCCCTAAGAGTTCGCAGTATCCTGCTCCAGTGTCCCCGTACAAACCAACGGCATGTACTTCGTCTATATAGGTCATTGCACCGTAACGATCGGCTAAGTCGCAAATCTCGAAGATAGGAGAGACATCACCATCCATACTATATACAGATTCAAATACGATACATGGTGTACCGCCTTCCGTTGCTACTTCTCTTAGTTTATCTTCAAGATCTCCCATGTCATTGTGCGTCCATATCTTTTTAGACGCACCACTGTGCCTAATACCTTGAATAAGACTGGCGTGATTCATAGAATCACTTAGGAACACAATGTCGGGAATGATTTGTTTTAAGGAGATAAGTGTCCACTCATTTGCGACATACGCTGACGAGTATAAAAGCGCACTACCCTTGCTATGCAGGGACGCTAATTCTCCTTCCAGCGCAACATGATAGTGCGAAGTTCCTCCAATATTACGAGTCCCTCCACTGCCAGCACCAGTTTGATCTAATGCAGTATGCATAGCGTCAATTACTACTTTGTTCTGGCCCATTCCTAGGTAATCATTTGAGCACCAGTTTACAATCTCTTTGATTGCATACTTTCCGTACCAAATAGCTCTAGGGAAATCACCACGCTCTCTTAATATATCATTAAAGACGCGATATTTTCCTTGGTCTTTGAGTTTGTGTATAACTTGTTGGAATGGTTTCTTGTCTATCATGTTACTATTTACATAAATACAGCATAGGAGTTAACAAAATGCGAGCAACCGATATATTAAGACAAGTTTTGGATCTACTTGATGCTGTAGAAGATAGTGCAGAGCAGCCAAAAGTTGATGTACAAGTAAATCAAAATGACGAAGATGATGGCAGATTTAAACAGATCCTAGCAATGCTAGATGCTGATAGTTTTGGTCCGCTTGCTAACTCACCAAACGAAGTAGTTGCAGACATTGACGCAGTAACTACACTAGCAGGCGGCGGCGTAAACGGTCCAAAGCACCCTGCAGATATTAGAATTAAAGACCCAAGAGGATATGAATAATGAGTTTACAAATGAAAGGCAGTATCCCTGCTAATAAACTACAAGAAACAAGGACATATGATACAAGTTATCTAACTGGATGGACTGAACTGAGCAACTTTACAGGCTTCCAGTTCGCCCTTTACCTTGCTGATTTCGACGATGAAGATCATATGAGACAATGTATCAAACTGTTCTTCAATCAAGTTTCACCAAACTGGTTTATTGTGAACGGCGGTGACGGCGACACTTTCTGTGTGCTTCAGATGATTGTAGAAAGAAACAGATGGGACGGAGCCAGTTTAAGAACTATAATGAATCGAACCGCAGGCGGCACAATATTAGAAGTGGGGGGAGTTTTTCCTTGGACAGGTGTGTGGAACGGTGGGTTACAACCAGGTTACGATGGCGGCAGTCCATACGCTTTAGACAATCTATCAAGCGGAGCATTGAGCATACGCAGAGATCCACCTGCGGGCTTTGAAAACGCTAACGGTGATCCTGTGTTAGACAGTGCGGCAGACATTGCCCACTACGTTAGAGACTATGACCAAGTTGCAAGTGAACCTATCACAGTATTTCCTACTTCAGGCGGTTTAAGCGATGCTGATCGAGCGGGTATCCGTTGTGCTCAAGGTGTTCAGAGTTTGGGCAGAGATGAAGCGATAGAATACGATGTGGTATATCAACAGGGCACAGACGCAGGATTTATATCGTTCATCAACTGGGACATAGATGGTATTATTCTTGACGTAGGTGGCTCAAGTTCAACTGCCAACGGTGACGGAAACATTGGACAAGCATCAGCAGATTGGCACGTGAGAGGATCATATGTAGATTTCTTATTGAGTGAAATTAACCCTTTGGCATACACCTGTAACTTTAATGGTGACAGACTGAACTCTGCAGGTTTTGAGGGTACCGGCGAGCAATATGCTATGATAGGTCAATACGGATTGGTTATGATGATCGACAGACCCATTGGCGAGGTAGTAGATATTCTCAAAAGAGCAAGACACGTGGTCGAAGAACCCCTATTGGCAGACGATGTTGATAACACAGCAAGTGGCAGTCAAGTTCCAAAAGCAAGTGCCAGTAAATGGTGGAGTCAAAACTATGACATCAGTGCAGAAGCAGCAGCAGATTTAAGTGGTTATGCTGACAACACAGATGTTTTAACTGATAGCACAGGAGACGCAGACGATGTATTAGTTTATCAACTACCTCCGTTCTTCGCTGACGCTTCAATTTATCTCGGACCATAAGGAATAGACAATGGCAGCTAACAATATATCAACACTTGCTAACAAGAAACTAAGACAAGAAGCAAAACTTGCACTTGCAGAAGCAGATAGAGCGGCCCGCAATGTAGTAGAGCCAGGACGCTACGCTGACACAACCGCAGACATCGATCAACTACCAACAAAGTATAAAGCAGATAACACACTTGAAGACAATGCAAACACAGGCGGACTAAAAGTCGGCAGACCTTGGGCTCCGTAATATGCCAAATTTAAATCCCAACAGCACCAGCTACACTCATAGCTTCGAGCCAAACACAAATGACTTGACTATGGCAATGGACTACAACAGTGTTGGGCAACCTGTGATTAGAACTGTGGGCGGAGACATCTACAACTCAATCAACCTACCCGCAGGCTTTGGACAGATACACAAGTTTGGTGCTGTTCCGGCAATGAGCCAAAACACCAACGGAACCATATGGGATGAGAACGATACAGTTTATCCTTGGGCAACCATTGATGCCAACGGTGTGCTTACTGTGAGTGTGGTAGAGCCAAACAACGAAGGCAGCACCAGCACAGCACACGATGGCGATACAGTAGAAATACAGGGATTGGATGGCGACTACAATCTACAAACAGAAACAGTTACTATATCAGGATCAAGTGCTACAACCACCAACAACTTCAAACGAGTGTTCAGAGCACGATTTACAAATGGTGGAAGTTTTGATCCAAACACAAAAAGAATACTAATCAAGTCAGGTGTCACTACAGTGGCAAAGATACTTGAAGACTTGGGACAAACACTGATGAGTGTCTATACCATACCCGCAGGCTTCACAGGTTATTTGATGCGTCTTGATGTTACAGCACAGGGCACAGCAACAGGCAGTTTCAAACTGTTTGCTCGCCCAGGAGGCGCAGGCAGTTTTCAACTCAAACACGTTGCTGAAGTTAATGGTGTGGGCGGACCATATCAGTTGGAATATCCTATTCCACAATCGTTCCCAGAGAAGACAGATATTGATGCAAGGATGCATACACAGTCAAACAACGGACGTTATACTTGTACGTTTGATATCCTACTTGTAGATAATACAGCAGGTGTTCCATAAAAGATTAACCCCCGACACTATTTCTAATGCCGGGGGCTGCTTGGTGTAATATACTTTTTATGTTAAGGACTATGTCCCTTTATTAGTTTCTACTCTTTATCTATTATTTAGTTGGCTTACCGTTTACAAAGTCGTAAAACTTGTTAGCCGCTTCTAATACAGCATCGGCACCTGGAATTTCAGGCATCGTTACTTTGGTTACAACTTCATCACCATCTTTAGTAATAGCAGTTTCAAACTGTCCGTACTTGGCATGATAATCTTGCCACATTTGATTTTGTGCCATCTCTAGCACTTTGGTGCGGATTTCGTAACCGTTCTTATTTGTTGTTACTTTTGGCATTGCCTGCTTAAACATATCGGCAATTTCTTGTGTCTGCTTGAGGATAGTTTCCCCGTATTTTGTTTCTACAGTACTCATTGTTTTTCTCCTTGTGTGTCTGTGTGTTGGCTACATTGTTTATATAACTAATGTAACAGAGTATTTAGTTAAAGTCAACCTGAAACGTAAATTTTTTTGGCAGGCCTATACCAAACCTTTTGATGATGTATTCGACCTAATAATTCTTGCACTTCTTTACTTGCAGGCAAACTACGTAGAGCTTGCTCGATAAGGTCAATATCATTCACTGTTAATTCAAATTTTGTGTTTGGTTTCATCTATTTGTCCTGTACTTGCTATATGATGGTTTACATCTCTATGTCCTGCCTCGTCATCTCTAACAGCAACGATTACTTCACGTAATCTTGCATCGCTTGATAGTCCCCAATAGTCAATTGCAATCTGTGGAGCAGGTACATTTTCTATTCTACCTTCTTCAACTTCACGGAGGTATTCAGTATAACTGTATACTGCTTCTTCTTCAAAGTATCCAACAATGCGATGTGCTGTTCTAGGTGCTAGTAGGAATATAAGAAAGTATATATGCCAAAAAATTGCTTGGGCAAATAAAATAAGATAGCGTTCAAAAATATTTGGTTTTGCTATCTCAATAAACGTCATAAGATGCATACGTTCATTTTCTGCTTCTGCCAATAGCGTTCTTATCATTGGTCCATAACCAGGACGCAATTTGCGTAGACTCTTTAAATGAGTCCACATGCCGCCTACCATTCCCGGTACAGCAGCAACAGTTTCTAAGACTACGGCACGATGACCGTAGCGTTTACGGAAAAAAGTGTCAGCAAACCAACGCATTGTTTTCGTAAAACCATACGCAAATTTGTCTGACACTGTTAGTGGTTTATAGTGATCATTTCCCATTAATGATTTCTAGTTCTTCCTCTGTATATGGCCACATGAATTGTGTTCTCCTATGTTTAGGCTCTTCGTTCTGTGTAGTTTCAACGTAGTACCAACGATTAGTAATTACATTATACTTGTGTTGAAGTGAAATATGTTCTAGCATGATTCTAAAAGGTCTTGCTGTAACTTTTACTTCTTCCATTTTCGTTGTTTCTTTAGCTGAAGCTGTAGTTGCAACTGATAGCCAGCACAATGCAAAAAATAAGTTCTTCTTCACAATTATAGTGCTCCGGCGTAGTGCAATCCGTTTAGAGTTAGAAACCCTGCTAGGAATGCAAATAGTAGAGCTAGAGTAAATATACCTTTGAGTAAGTCTCGTGCTTTATACATCTTTGACCTCATCAATGTTTTTACCTAGTATTAACGCTTTTGCTTCGTCCATATAACCTTGACGTGCAAGTTCAGCGGCAGCTCTTGAACGACCTGCTTGCTCACCCATTGCAATCATTGCTACAAGGATACCTGTTAGAACTGATCCAATTGCTGTGAATGGATTACGGAATGCTTTCATTGCTAGTTCAGTCATTACACCCACCCCTCTAAATTTTTGTTTGTTTCAGCAAATCTTTTATATGAAGGATCTTCGTGGGCAATAGCATAGATATCACCGCGAGCAATACCAATGTCATTTAATTCACGATCTGATAGTTTTGAAAGTTCTTTGATTGTTGAACGTACCTTGCGGTTGTGTTCTAGTTGTGCTGATAGTTTTTTGAACCATCCAGCTAGTGATGGTAGGCCAATTTTGTCAGCCGTCATTATAAGTGAAGTCATGCTTCATTCTCCTTTTATGTGTAAGTGTGTGTGAAAGTAGGTCTGTCACGTACCCCGGTCTCTCCCGGCGCTACCTCTTTTATGGCATGGGATATGCCCTTCATTTTTTCTGAGCTGAAGACGCTCTTAGAGTGTGAATAGTGCAGGATCGCTGTCCTATTCATCTTTATTTATATAAATTATAACGTCTTTTAATTGAATCTGTATTGTTAGTTTTGCATTTCCGTTATGCAAAACCTGCACAACTTCTGAACATAAAATTAATCTAATCTTAACATAAAAATAATCTTATCTTTATCGATAATAGTGTAAATAAACTTGATACAGACGGGTGTTTGTATCCTTTAGTGAGCGACGGGGTAAAGCCGTCAAACTAAGGAAAGTAAAATGAAAGCTATAATAGCAGTACTCTTATTGAGTATGGTTTCTATTAGCGTATCTGCTGAAGAAACAGAACACAACTATAAATTTAAAGATAATAATTGGACATACACATTTAGGCATAGAGAAGGAACATACCACACAGAAATAGGCAAACAAGTAGGACCCATAAACGTAATGTATCGTTACGCTGACCTTGACGGAACAATCGAAAACCGTATCAAATTTACACACAAACTTTACCAATACAAGAACATCAAACTGTCACACAGAATAGAATACAGAGACTTTGATAACGAAGAATCGCATTGGAGATATCGTTTTATTCTTGATGTAAAACATCAGGTGACTGAAGATGTATACCTATGGGCAAAGGTACAACCTAGATGGAGTATGAAAGATGTAAGAACATCTTTTGATACTAGAGATCAATTAGGTTTACAATTTGTGTTTGGCGATGTAAAAATCAGTCCTTTTGTAGAAAGAGGAGCAACTGAAGACTATCGACACAATTATGTCTTATATGGAACCTACTTTGAATATAAACTTTAAATACTTGACAAGCATCGTCGAGCTTGTTAAACTAACAATATGTGAGCGACGGGGTAAAGCCGTCAAACAATTTTAGGAGAAAAAAATGGACGCACTCACCTTATGGAGCCTTGTAGGTTTCCTATTTGCTGCATACGCAGTAATTGCCAACGACTCAGTACAGACTCTCGGTACATGGATGGCATCAAACAATGAGAGATTTAACTACAAAACTTTATGGGCAGCAGCCTCTGCTGTTCTACTTGCAACACTGTGGTATGGTTGGACTGTAAATGGTGGAGACATCAGTTACGGAAGACTTAACAAGATACCATGGCAAGAAGTACAATGGTATCATGCAGCCGCGCCTGCTATACTTGTTGCACTAACACGTTTAGGTGTGCCAGTATCAACTTCGTTCTTGGTCTTATCAGTATTTGCTTCAACTTTCGTGTTAGAGAAAATGCTTATGAAATCGATAATGGGTTACGGTGTAGCCGCAGGTTTTGCATACATGGTATGGTTTGCTATAACAAAGTATGCAAACAGTTGGTTTGACGAAACACAACCTGTTAGCGAAGGCAATAAAAAGTTTTGGCGGATAGCACAATGGGTAGCAACTGGAGGCTTGTGGTGGACATGGCTTAGTCATGACATGGCAAACATCGCTGTATTCCTACCACGTGTAGTTCCGATGGACTTAATGGTCTTAATTAGTTTTGTATTTGTAGCAGGCATGTTCTTTATGTTTAGAGAACGAGGCGGCAAGATACAACAAATTGTATTAGAGAAACACAATACAAGATATGTTCGTTCAGCAACACTGATTGACTTATTCTACTGGTTGTGCTTGTACTTCTTTAAAGAACTTAACGATATTCCTATGTCAACAACTTGGGTGTTCGTTGGTTTACTTGCAGGACGTGAACTAGCAATGGCTACATACTATGGTAAGCAAAAGACTAAGAGTGTGTTTCCACTTGTAGCAAAAGACTTTGGTAAAATGATGGTAGGTTTAGGTGCTTCAGTTGCACTTGTTCTAATGATTCATTATATCATTCTTCCAAGCGGATTGTAAGAAAGCAGTAAGGTAGTGTTCGACGGCACTGCCTTTTTTCTTGACTTAAATTTCTTTTTTAGTTATATACTACACAATGATTATAGATTGGTCAGTAGAAAAAATAGCAAACGAAATAGCAAAGATAGCCTGGGCAGAAAAAGACAAGTATGCTACAGGATACGAAACTTGGGGTGCTAAAAAAGATCTGTATCAAATACTTTGGCTTGTAGAAAGACGATTAGAAGAGTGTAGTACCTATGCCGATGAAGAAGAATATGTTCGGCAGCATGAAAAAAGAGAAACGTTTAGGACACTATCAAAATGAGAATAGGAATAGCAGGTTATGGATTTGTAGGTCAAGCTCATCATGAATTGCTAGAAAAAGAACATGAAATAGTTATAAGCGATCCTGCAAAAGGATATTTTGGTAACTTGCGTACTTGCGATGCACTAATTATATGTGTTGCTACACCACCAAGACACGATGGCTCGTGTGAAATGGCAAACGTTTTTAATGTTATTGACAACTCAATTGATATCCCAATTCTTATAAAAAGTACAATTTCTCTAGAAGGTTGGAGAATGTTAGTAGACGCATTTCCAACACACCGTATTGCATTTTCACCTGAGTTCCTAAGAGCTGCAACAGCAGTAGAAGATCTAAAAACAATGTCATTGTTACTAGTTGGAGGCAAAGCAACAAACTTTTGGAAAGATGTGTTTAATATTAAAACAGAAGTATGTGATCCTGAAGCTCTAGTATTAACCAAGTATGCAAGGAACACTTTCCTTGCCTTGAAAGTTAGTTATTTTAATCAGCTGTTTGATCTTTGTAAAGAAATAGGTGTTGACTTTGACGCAGTAAGGCAGTATACTACACTTGATGAAAGGATAGGACCTAGTCATTCGGAAGTTACTGACAATCGAGGCTATGGCGGCCATTGTTTTCCTAAAGATGTTCGTGCTATCCTACACACAGCAGAAAGAGATAATGTAGATCTTTCAATATTAAAAGAAGCACAGGCTTATAATATTAAGATAAGGAAAAACAATGAATAGAAACGAACAAGGTTTTGTTTTAAACGAGTGGGATTGGAACATAGATTACATGTATACAATGGCTCAAGAAGATGGTGTTGTTTTAACACCTGATATGATTAGTTGCATTGAAACTGTAAGAGAATTATATCATCTTGCAGACGATCAGATGCCAACTATTGATGATTTTTTAGAAAAACTTGAACTTGATGACTTTGATTTTGTAAAGGAAACATTTGTCAAAGTAGGCGATCCTGCAAAAGTAATACCAATGTATGGCGGGCTGCCAATGGCAATGCAATGGAGTACTAACATCGGACACGTAATAAGTGATTGACAAAGTTACAAATGTGTCATATAATTTAAACAATATTAATTACATTTTTCCTGGGGAAAGGATTTAGTTTGAAAATGAAAATACTTGCTGGAAATGCTAACTTAAAGTTAGCACAGGAAATCGCAGAAAATTGTTTTTGTGGTTTAGTTCCCGGTAACATTAGCACATTCGCAGATGGAGAAACAAGTGTAGAGTTTCTTGAAAACATTCGCGGTGAAGATGTGTTTATAGTACAACCAACTAGCACACCAGTCAACGATAGTCTAATGGAACTATTGATTATGATTGATGCTGCAAGACGTTCAAGTGTAAGACGTATAACAGCAGTTATACCTTATTTTGGGTATGCAAGACAAGATCGTAAGAGTGCAAGTCGTACACCAATTACAGCAAAACTAGTTGCTAATTTGTTAGTAACAGCAGGAGCAGATAGAATTCTTACAATGGACTTACACGCAGGACAGATCCAAGGCTTTTTTGATATTCCGGTAGATGACTTAACCAGCAGAGTAGTTTTTGCAAAAGACATTAGGCGTCAACTTTATGCTAACGAAACTGAAGATGAAAGTATTGTTTTTGTAAGTCCTGATGCAGGTGGCGCAGTTCGTGCTAGAAAGTTTGCTGATATGTTTCACGGAGACATTGCAGTTGTAGACAAACGTAGACCAGAAGCAGGCAAATCAGAAGTAATGAATCTCATCGGTGATGTAAGTGGAAAACACGCTATCCTTGTTGATGATATTATTGACAGTGGCGGCACACTATGTAATGCCGCTAAAGCAATAATGGAAGCAGGTGCCCTTAGTGTTAGAGCTTACATCACACATGGGGTGTTAAGCGGAGAAGCATGTCAACGTGTTGAGAAGAGCGTTCTTGAAGAACTTGTAATTACAGATAGTATTGAATACAAGTGCCCCAAGAACATTAAAAAAGTGCGCCAAGTTTCAGTTGGAGCACTTTTTGGTGAGGCGATTAGACGAGTTTCTAATGAAGAGTCAGTAAGTAGTTTGTTTCCTAGCTAGACTGACTGTTTTCTTTTCCACTAGCATACATTGAAAGATAGTTAATGTAGTTAACCATAGAATGGTCTGAGAAGTTATCAACTTGTCCTTGCTTCAAACCCATCCACATGCCACGCATTCTATCTTTGAAACGTTGAAAGCCCGTTGGCTTTCTAACATTACCGTATGCGTTTAGATAATGTTCTTCACCGTTATGTCTGTAACCCATAATCCATAAAGGAACACGAGTAACAATGTCATTATTGTTTACCCAACGATGGTGTACGATACCTAAACTCTTACAATATGCAGGCCAGCCAACTCTTGGTGAACCATATGTATAAACTTCTTCTGGATCACGAATGTCTTCTTTATGGAAACAACGACTTGCCATGATAGTAGTCATTGCTGCACCTAAACTATGTCCTGTAAACCAAAGTTTTTTATCTTTGTTTACAGTGCGCTGGATGTCTTCTAACACCATAGGCCAAAGTTCATCTACTTCATCTTTAAAACCTTGGTGTACTCTACTAATGGTTTCAGCCATTACTGGTACTGCTTTTAAATCTGCTTTAATATCGTTGAATTCACTTGGCTGTGTACCCCTGCAAGCAATTACTAGATCTTCTTTATTCATAAAGCGATATGCTTGTGCGCCATCTCTATTATAAAACTCAACGGTTGTAAATCCGAGCTCTTTTACTTGCTTTTTAACTTCTTTGATGTTATCATTGTATGCAATACTTGACAACTTAGCAAATAACAGAGATCGATCTGGAAAATTCATATTGGATATGCCCATTTTAACCCCTCAAAACTGTATTAATAGTGCTACTACCCAGTAGCATGTGTATTTATAGTTTAATAAAACTAAATACACATATAGGAATTTAAAGTTATGAAGAAACATACTAGAAGTATACTTGCAGAGCTTAACAACATTGGAATGAAGAAGGATAACGATCTTCTAGTTGAAACCACTGCGAGCAATATCATTGAAAGTTCTATTAACTTGCTTAATAGAATTAATGACATATACGATGCAGAAACAGCAGGCGAACTTGAGCGTAGATTTATTAATTCTATTAAAAGCGGAGATCCAAGAAAGTTTAAACGTAGCATGGCAAGAGTAATCGAGAGTAAAAAGAATGATAATTAATGAAGGCGGAAATATATTCCAAGGTACAGAACCTTTTGATCATAAAATCATTCCTGACATGATGAAACAGATCAATAGTGTTACAGCAAAAACAGGAGCAAAGGCTTTACCAATTGGTTCAGGTGCAACACCTACTCCAGGCAAGGTAAGTGGCGACCTTGATATGATTATAGATGCTGGTGCGCTATTCAAACATTTTGACGTAAAGACACCTAAAGATGCAAGAATAGAATTAGAGAAAATGTTTCAGCAAGCAGGCTTTGAAACTAAAAAATCAGGAACAAGTGTACACGTTAAAACAACAATAGGTGATACTGCACAACAGGTTGACATTATGGTTGTTGATAATGGAGAGACAGCACAAAAGTTTCATGTTCATGATATTCCTAAAGGTTCGCCATACAAAGGCGTACACAAACAAATACTAATTGCAGACCTTGCAAAGAACACAATAACAGACGATCACCCAGAAGGGTTTAAGTGGAGCGCATATAAAGGATTATTAGATCGTAGAGATGATGCTTTAGTGTCTAGTAACTTAGATGAAATTGCTAAAATACTATTAGGTGGTAATGCCGGTGCTAAAGATTTAGGATCAGTTGAAGCAATGGTAAAAGTAAGTCCAAAAGCAAAAGAGCTTGTTGATGCTCTAGAAGCAAATGATGATCCAAAACATCCATGGAACAAGTCTAAAGTTTCAGTTGAAAGTTTAGCAGACAAACAACTTAACAGAATTCAAGAACTAACAAGGAAAATATCATGAAAGTAAATGAAGTAATCAAAAGAGAAGCATCACCAAACTACGGTGATGATCCTAAACTAAGACAGTTTGCAAGTATGGGTCGTACACTAATGGACCTAAGTGCAAAGATGAAAATTACAAAAGACACACCAGATTCAGAAATTGAGAAGTCAAATAAAATGGCAGCATTTGGTGATGCACTAACACGCTTTGGCACATCATGGGGTCCAAAGAATGCAACTGAACTTTGTCAACAAGCAAGATGCACAGGCGAAGAAGCAAAAGAGTTTATTGCACTTGCTAAGAAAGCAGGTCCTGTAAAAGTTAAAGGCAATGACGTAGAACCAGAAGACGAGCCAGAAGATGATATGGGCGGTCCAGATGATGACGAAATTGCACGTCAAGCAGACATGGTGGCAAGAGGACGCTAATGGATTTTATTAAAGGCTTATACGAAGAAGGGCTAACTGAATCACAGTTAGACGAAACAGCATGGGAGGATATCCGTGCTAGACGTATTGGCCGTTTGTCAGACTCAAGAAGAATCGCACTATACGGTTACCTTGTTGGTATAGAAAATGCTGCTAGAGCAAAGCGATTCATTGAGATGGCAGAAGAAGGCAAAGGCATACCAAGCAACTTTGTAAAAGCATATCGTCCAATTATAGAAATGATAGATGATATAGTAGAATCGGGCCCAGGCGGCATTACTTTACTAAAACAACTCCATAAAAGAGTCAAAAAACGCTGATATCTCCGTTTTTTTCTTAAAAGAACTAAATAATAATAACAAATACTAACAGAGTAGTTAGTTTTGTGTCATTCGAGAAATATAGGAGAAATAAAATGGCAATCGTATCAAATCCAAACGCAGCAGTAGTTGCAGGTAACGGTCTAGGACCAAAAACACACGTACTATCAGTAGCAACAGGCACTAACATGGCCGGTTGTGTAGCTGAAGCAGCACAAGAAGGTTTCACAGTAGCAGCAGTAGAAGGCACAGCAGACGGTAACCACTTTGTAATTCAAGGTACAGGTACACCTTCAATCACTAACGCTGTTCTAGTCGCAACTTTCGATCAGAACCCTGCGTAACTTAAATTCCTAACTACCTTAGGGACCGTGCAATCGCACATTAAGAGAGCTCAGTTTTTACTGGGCTCTTTTTTTATCTCTGTAAATACAGCATGATATATCGTATTTCTACATTAGTTGACATCACTAATACAAATGCTCGCAGAGGCGAAGATCCAATTGCTTACAGGCAGAATCAAAACTATTTGTCTGTGTTGCAAACAATAGGAATGAGGACTAACATAGAGTTTATTAGCCTCGAACAAGAAAACAAATCATTAACAGATATGAACTTTGGATCTAACTTTAAAGGCAAACAAAATGTTTGGACTTTTACGTTTGAAGTAGAACGTGAAGGTTATCTTACTGTTGATAATTTAGTAGAAGATTTTGATCTAGTACCATTTATACCAGAACTAGAAGAAACAGCGAAGTTTGCAAAACCAGTATTTCACTCTAAAGATTTGAAGCATATCAACATCATTTTTGAAGTAGTTTGATAAATAAAAGTATACAACACTTAAACCAGGCACATACTAACAACACATTTTAAGGCCAACTTCGAGTTTACTTATTAATTAAATGGAGATTTAAGTATGGCTGGTTCGCCAACAACAGACCTAGAAAGAACAAGTTTAGAAGCACACGTTGACTTATGCGCATTGCGTTATGAGCAATTAGACGGGCGTCTTAGCACACTCGAAGAAAAGGTCGATTCAATTCACAAAGATATCACAGAAGGTCAGAAGTCGATGACCAAAGTTTTAATTGGTACAGCAGGTACTATAATCGCAGGTTTACTTTCCACAGTCGTCGTAATTTTAATGAATACTCAGTAATTCTCGCTAAATAACTATATGTTATTACGAGAACTAACACAACCTCTTGGTGAAGCAAAAATGGCTTGGGCAAAACAGGGCAAGAAAGTTGTCCGTAAGTTTAGATGCTCAGGCGGAAAACGTCACGGCCGCATTGTTGCTAACATATCACAATGCTTTGCTAAACCTGACATAAAAAAGAGAAACAAATTAAAATTGACAAAAGCAAGACTCGGTGCTAAAATGACACGTAAGGCTAGAAAAACAAAAAGGACAAACGCAGCGTCACGTAGAGTAGCAGCATTAAACCGAGCAGGTAGAAGTAGAAGAATTTAATGTTACTGCGACAAATAACAGAAGGTGTAACTACTATCTTTGGGCGTTCAGGAAACAAAACTGTTCGTAAGTATCGTTGCACTAGTGGTAAACGCAAAGGCCGTATTGTTGCAAAGGCAGCAACATGTCATGCACCACGTAATGTAAAAGCGTCAAGAACATTAACAAAAACAAAAAGGTCAAAAGCGCCTACGATTAAAGTAAAAAGCAGCAGGACAAAGAGAGCAAATCCGTATTCAAAGAGATTAAGCAATATTAATATTGGTTATAGAACACAAAAGAAAAAGTCTAAAGGAAAAAGAATATGAAGATGAAAGAAATTTTAGAAGCGCAACCTGCTAAAATTAGCCAGGTGAAACCTGGTCAGAGTGCTGAAATCGATCACGGTGACGGAACTAAAACAGTTGTTGACCTTAAAAAGAATCCTGCTGCATTAACAAAAGATGCTCAGGGTAAAGTCCAACTTAATAAGAAACCAGACCCCAACAAAAAAGATCCAGCAAAATTAATTAAACCAGGTGATAGTGTAGAAGTAGACGAATAGTCTAATTTGCACTAGCTTAATAAAAAATAGTTTAAGTATAATTATGTTTGTTGGAGTCCCCATGAATAAAAACGTAGTAACTGTACTAGAAGATATAGTTAATTCTAAAATAGAGAACTATTCAATTCCTCATGTAAGAGGAAACTCTATTAGAATAAAACATCTTATAGTGCGTCATAGCAAAAAGATCAATGCTTGGTTAGTCTACGATTCAAAGGAAAACGTACAACTTGCTAAAATGTTTTGTAAAACTAGTGCATTGGCATTTGCTAAAAACATAGCAGATGAAGGAACTAAACAAGATAGAATAATAGAACTAGATCATTTTATAGCAAAACACTACAATGATTGTGTATTTTATAAACACACGATGGATGTCACAAAAGATAATATAAAGTATCTTTCTGCACAGAACCGCTTTGAGATAAGCATTGATGCAACAAAAGATGCAAAAGAAGAATTGGATCAAATAATTTTATCTTGAGATAAATAACTATAACAAACATTTACTAATTAGGAAGAGTAACAAATGAATATAAGAGAGATTTCAAAACCAGTAACAGCGAAGAGCTTAAACGAAAGCCTTGCTAAGAAGTTCGGACAACGCATTAACCTAGAAGCGTTTACTATCGATCAACTACAAACAGCACGTAATAACTTACGTACTAAATTAAGCCAAGTTGAAACAACTGAAAGTTTCAACTCAACAAGCACAGCACAGTATCAAAAATCAAAACTCTTCCTTGACGTTTTAAATGCTGAGCTTTCTGAGCGTGATCATGTTGATGTAGCAATTGAAGAAAGTGTTATTGTAGAAGGCGAAGAAGATAAAGCAGAATTAGTAATGGCAGCAAAAGATATGGTCGACCGTGTAACTGGTTGGATGGAAGACACTGCTGAAATGCAAACAGAATCAATGTTAGAACTAGCAGATGCTATTCGCGATGAAATGGGTTCAGAGCAATCTGAATCATTTGTTAATACAGTTAAGCCTGCACTAGAAGCAATGTATGCAACAATGGAAACAACACGCGAAACACTAACACAAGGTGTTGGTATGCTTACAGGCGAAGCTGAGCCAATGGACGCAATGGGCGCAGAAGATCCAGCAATGGAGCCAACAGTTGACGGCGAAATGGACATGGAAGCACCTGCAGAAGAGCCAATGGACGATGAGTTCGCAACAGATGCAGCAGCAGCTGGCGGTGAAGAAGAAGCAGGCCGTGAAAAACGTGAGTCTGTAGAGCGTTCTAAAAAAAAGGCTTAAATGAAACATTAGACAATGCTGGCATTGTCTTACAAATCCTAAAAACAATCAAACCTGGTTCTCAAGTATCTTGGGACACAATGAACGAGTATATGGAAAAAGCCGGTATACCTCAGTTCAATTATGAATCATTCAAAACAATATACGATTCAACTGCACAACTACAAAAGTTAGTAAAGTTTGATCCAGACGGCATCACAATTAATGATGATGCAATGGATCAAATAGCATCACCTGCAACAGATGCTCCGGATACAACTGTAACCGATATGGCTAAACGAGCAACTGACTTATCAGACCTTTAATTTAACTTGACAAACAACACTTTTGATGTTAACATGTTGTTAACATTGGAGAACTTATGAGTTTAATTACTGAAAGATACACCTATGAGCGATTGAAGAGAGTTGAAGTAAATGGCAAACGTAGGTATGCAGCACCAGGAAGCCCCCCAGTAGCAAGTGTTACTACAATCCTTGATGCAACAAAAGATAAAACACATCTTATTGCATGGCGTAAAAGAGTGGGAGAACAGAAAGCACAGGAAATTGTTACTGAAGCAGCAGGTGTAGGAACAAGGATGCACAAGTATCTTGAGGACTATATTGAGTTTGGTGAATGGCCTCAACCCGGCAGCAATCCTTACGCACAACAAGCACATAAGATGGCAACACAAATTAAAGAAAAAGCCATGTGTGATGTAGACGAAATATGGGGTTCAGAAGTTCCATTATATGTTCCAGGCATCTATGCAGGTACAACAGACCTAGTAGGACAATACAAAGGCAATCCTTGTATTATGGACTTCAAGCAGTCAAATAAACCTAAGAAAGAAGAATGGGTTTATGATTACTTCCTACAACTTACTGCCTACGCAATCGCACACAACGAAGTACACGGTACTAATATACGTGAAGGACATGTGTTTATGTGTTCTAGAGACTTAACTTATCAACAGTTTGATATTTGGCCAGACGAGTTTGCCGAATGGGAACAAGAATGGTGGAATCGCGTTTACACCTACTATGAAAAACATGCATAAATATCCTTTGTCAGTAGACTTACGGTGGTATCATGTACTGACCTAATAAGGAGATAATTATGGAACCATTAACAGCACTTGTATTTTCCGTAGTATTAGACGGTCTATGGGATGCAAGAAATTACGAGCCACCTGTTCCTGAGTATAGTACATCTGATGATTGGTATTTGGCTGAATTAGAGTGTACTGAAACAGGTTTTGCTTATCCTGGCATTTTTGCAAGCGAGTTTGAAGAAACAATGCAACTTGCTGAAAGAGAACTTTGTATTGAAGGAAAACTCACTGAAACAGCCGTTGAACGAGATAAAGTTCAAACCCAAGTATCAGAAATCAACAAACAGATACAAGAACTCATCGAGCAAAGAAAGTCAATTTTAAAAGACACGTAATAATAGGGGGCACTGTCCCCTTTCTTCGCATAAATACATTATAAATGCGTAGGAGAATAACGTGGCAGTAATTCAAATTTCAAGAATTCAAGTCCGAAGAGGACGAGAAGATAGCGGCTCAGGCTTACCACAACTTGCAAGTGGAGAGCTAGGTTGGGCTATTGATTCACAATCACTTTATATTGGTAATGGTGCAGTAGTTGAAGGTGCACCAGCAGTAGGTAATACTAAAATTATTACTGAACATGATAACTTTTTTGACATTGCAGAAACTTACGAGTATAGAGAAAATGAAATTGAAACTGGTGAACTATCAAGAGTAAAAAGAACATTATCTGCACGTCTTAATGACAGAGTAAGTGTTAGAGCATTTGGTTGCACAGGTGATAGTGCAGATGTAACTAACCAACTACAAAAAGCTCTTTATGAATTATATCTTAATGCCACAAATTATACTAATCCACAGAGCCGAGTAGTTTTACATGTTGAACCAGGTGTTTATAAACTAACTAGCACAGTATATATTCCTCCATACGTTACACTACAAGGCGCAGGTAGAGACAAAACAGTTTTTGAAAGCGACGGCGGCTTTATAATGTTCAGCACAATATCTAGTGACACAGGTTATAATGGTAGTGTAGCTGCAACTAACCCGGTTGAAGATCCAATACTATCTTTCGCTGAATCGTCAAGAGGCATTAACTTATCAGGATTTACTCTAAGAACTACAGCAACAGTTGCTAACACTGTACTACTTCAAATGAACAGCGCAAGAGACTGTAGAGTAAATGACGTTAAGTTTATCGGTGCAAGACTAACAGGATCAGCAAGTGATATTGGTTTACTTATTAGAAGCAAGAGCGATGCAGTACAATCTCAATTTAATAGAATTACCGATTGTGAGTTTGTAGGCTTGGGAATTTGCATGAAGTCAGATCACTCAATACATCATAATGATATAGAGTTTTGTACATTTGATAGAGCAGTAAGCGCAATACAATTTGGTGTGAGTCGTCAAGCAGGACAAAAAGCACCATATGACAATACAATTAAAGGTTGTTATTTTGAAGACATTGACGAGTATGCAATCTTTATATCAGAAGGCACACGTAACATGACAAGCCAAAATAAGTTTGGCGTAAGTGTTGGTAACAATGGCGGAGACGCATCAGGTGCAGCATGGCCAATAATAAAATTTGGTGAAAAAGGCAATATTTCTCTTGACGATCACTTTGATAGAACATATAATTTAAGCATAGATAATAACTTTTTTGTAAGTGACCCTTACATACCAGATGTAGAAGGACCTGGATTCGTTGACTATGGTTATACAGAGACAGTAGATGTTGCAGCAGATATTAACTTTAACGGTCTATTTAGACTACCTGCTGAAGAAACTAAATTCTACGATATTGAATATCATTATCAGTCAACACAAAATGTCTTTACACGTTCTGGAAAGTTATCGGTGATAATTAATAGAGAGAACAACAGCGTGACACTTTCAGATGAATATGACTTTGCTGGCAACGATACATACGAAGAGACACTATCGTTTCAAGCACTTCTAGTACAACTAGAAGGAGTATATACTGCTCAAGTACAATGTAAGAACATATCAGATCAAGGAACACTAACATTTAGAATTTCTTCAAAGTCATAAATTATGTTTTTTAATAAGACTTATGAAGAAAGACTACGCATCTGGCACGACTTTAGACAAGTTTTAGAGTCTGCAGAAGATCCGTTCCAAGAAGCAATAGATACATATGAAACTGTTCCAACAGAACATATGTCTGTTGATCCTTACACTCCATCTGCATGGCCCAATCCTTGGGAATTAATCAAGGAAAACTCTTATTGTCTCTTTGGAAAATTGTTAGGAATTGCATACTCTTTGCAGTTAACTGAACGTTTTTCCCAAGAGAAATTTGAGATACATATCTTTATAGATAGAGCGAAGAGCAACCATTACTACCTTCTTAATGTTGGCGAAGTAGTAATTGGTTACGAAAATCAATTAAGAATAACTAGGCAAACTTTCCCAAAAGATTTACAGCCTCAAATGCAATATAGCATGCCAGCATTAAACTAAATATCAGATAAACGGAACAATTAGGAGAACAAAGAATGTCAAACGGTATTCACATCGTAAAGCGAAATGGCGCTACAGAATCAATTAACATTAACAAAATACACAAGGTAGTAGAATTTGCTTGTGAAGGTTTAGCAGGAGTTAGTAGTAGTCAAATCGAAATGAATGCTAATTTACAGTTTTACGATGGTATGAGTACAAAAGAAATTCAAGAAATATTAGTAAGAAGTGCTAACGATTTAATTAGTTTAGAAAATCCAAACTATCAATTTGCTGCTGCTCGCCTATTAACATATAACTTGTACAAGGAAGTATTTGGCGAATATGACGCTGTACCGTTTATTGACATTATTAAAGCAAATATTGATCGTAAAGTATATGATCCTGCTATTCTTGATTTGTATTCAGACGAAGAAATTGAAAGACTTGATAGTTACATTCACCACAAGCGTGATGAAAACTTTACCTATGCAGGTATGCGTCAAGTAGTTGATAAGTATCTAGTACAAGATAGAAGCTCAGGCGAGATTTTTGAAACACCGCAGTATATGTATATGATGATTGCGGCAACACTATTTGCTAACTATCCTAAAGAAACACGTATGCACTACGTAAGGAGATACTACGATGCGACCTCACTTTTTAAAGTCAACATTCCAACCCCAGTCATGGCAGGGGTTAGAACTCCTGTACGTCAGTTTGCTAGTTGTGTTTTGGTTGACAGTGATGATACTCTTGATAGCATCTTCAGTAGCGATATGGCTATTGGCCGCTATACTGCACAACGTGCAGGTATTGGGATTAATGCTGGCAGAATACGTGGCGTCAATTCGAAGATACGCGGTGGCGAAGTGGCGCATACTGGTATCATTCCTTTCTTAAAGAAGTTTGAATCTACTGTAAGATGTTGTACACAAAATGGTGTACGTGGCGGAAGTGCTACAACACACTTTCCGTTTTGGCATCAAGAGATTGAAGATATTCTTGTACTTAAAAATAACAAAGGTACAGAAGACAATCGAGTACGTAAATTAGACTATAGCATACAGCTCAACAAAACAATGTATGAAAGATTATTATCTGGTCAAGAAATAACTCTTTTCTCGCCACATGATGTCCCTGGACTATACGAAGCATACTTTGGAGATCCAGATGCATTTAAAGAAATGTACGAAATGTATGAGCGTAAAACAAGCATTAAGAAAAAGAAAATTGATGCTATGGAATTGTTCTCTGCACTAATCAAAGAACGTGCAGAAACAGGACGTATTTACATTATGAACGTTGATCATTGCAACACTCACAGTTCATTCAAAGACACAGTTTACATGAGCAATCTTTGCCAAGAAATCACATTGCCTACAAAACCTTTACAGCATATTGATGACGAAGAAGGCGAGATTGCTTTATGTATTTTAAGTGCAATTAATGTTGGTGTGATTAAAGACTTAAACGATTTAGAAGAACTATGCGATCTTGCTGTTCGTGCCTTAGAAGAAATTATTGACTATCAACGTTATCCAATTAAGGCAGCAGAGATAAGCACTAAAGCAAGGCGCTCGTTAGGTGTAGGGTATATTGGCCTAGCCCACTATCTGGCTAAGCAGAAGGTTCAGTATAGTGAGCCAGAAGCTTGGAAGATTGTACACGATTTAACTGAAGCATTTCAGTACTACTTGCTAAAAGCCAGTAACAAATTAGCGCAGGAAAGAGGTGCATGTGATTATTTTAGCCGCACTAAATACAGTGACGGTATTCTACCGATTGATACTTACAAAAAGGACGTGGATAATTTAGTACCACATAAATTAAATTATGATTGGGATAGTCTTCGAAATGACATTAAAGAATATGGACTACGGCACTCAACTTTGTCCGCACAGATGCCATCAGAAAGCAGTTCCGTTGTGTCGAATGCAACAAACGGCATTGAGCCACCTAGAGGATACTTGTCCGTTAAGAAGTCAAAGAAAGGACCTCTTAAGCAGATTGTTCCACAGTATCAAACGTTAAAGAATCACTACACATTACTTTGGGAGATGCCAAGTAACGAGGGATACATTAATGTTGTTGCAGTTATGCAAAAGTTCTTTGATCAAGCGATCAGCGGAAACTGGAGTTATAATCCAACGCATTTTGAAAACAATGAAGTTCCTATGAGTGTGATGATTCAAGATTTGTTGAATACTTACAAATATGGTTGGAAGACTTCTTATTATCAGAATACATATGATTATAAAGAAGATCCAAGCGAGTTAGAAGATGAACAGCCACAGCCAGAGCTTGCACCAAGTGAAGTTGAAGAAGGCGAAGAGTGCGAGGCTTGTGCAATTTAATGGTTGACAAGTCAATATAATTATATTATTATTGAACATAGAAAAGGATTAAAAAATGTCAAAGACAGTATTCAACAAAGAAAAGGTAGATTTTACCAAACAGCCGATGTTTTTCGGCGCAGAACAAAACACACAGAGATATGACACATTCAAATTTCCTGTGTTTGACAAATTGAACCAAACTATGCTCGGTTACTTTTGGCGACCAGAAGAAGTAAGTTTGCAGAAAGATCGTGCAGACTATGCTAATTTCCGTCCAGAGCAAAAGCATATTTTTACATCAAACTTAAAATACCAAACACTATTAGATAGTGTTCAAGGACGTGGGCCATGCCTAAGTTTTTTACCACATGTATCATTACCTGAAATCGAAGGTTGTATTGTAACTTGGGACTTCTTTGAAACAATTCATAGTCGTTCATATACACATATTATGAAAAATGTATATGCAGACCCAAGTGAAGTATTTGATACAATACTCGACGACGAGAAGATTATTGCTCGTGCAGAGTCAGTAACAAAACATTACGATGCATTCAACGAAGCAGCAGATGCTTATTTTCATCGTGGCGAAGGCGACTTACGTGAAGTCAAAAAGAAGCTCTACCTAGCAATGCATACGGTAAATATTCTTGAAGGTTTACGTTTTTATGTTTCTTTTGCTTGTACATTTGCATTTGGCGAATTAAAACTAATGGAAGGTAGTGCTAAGATCATTAGCCTTATTGCTAGAGACGAAGCACAACATCTTGCACTAAGCACTCATATTTTAAAACTTTGGGCGCAAGGTAAAGATGATCCTGAAATGGTTAAGATTGCAAAAGAATGTGAAGAAGAAGTATACGACTTATGGCGTGAATGTGTAGCTGAAGAAAAAGATTGGGCCAATTATCTATTTAAAGATGGTTCAATGATTGGACTAAATGATACACTACTACATCAATATGTAGAGTATATTGCTAATCGTAGACTAAAGGCACTGGGCATGAATACTATATTTGATGCTCCAGTTAATACTAACCCGCTACCGTGGACAACACATTGGCTATCTAGTTCTGGACTACAGGTTGCACCTCAAGAAACAGAAGTAGAAAGTTATGTAATTGGTGGCATTAAACAAGATGTCAGTAAAGACTCACTGAAAGGATTTTCATTATGACAACAAACATTGTAGTATGGTCTAAAGATAACTGTCCGTTTTGTGATAAAGCAAAAGCAAAACTAAACTCTTTACACTTAACTTACGAAGTTCGTAAAATTGGCGATGGATGGACAAGAGAAGATCTCTTAGAGTCTGTACCAAATGCAAGAAGTGTACCGCAAATATTAATCAATGGTCAATCCATTGGCGGATATAACGAACTAATAAAGTATTGTGAAGACACAGGTTTTAACGGTACAGGATATAGCGTAGGAACATGATTATAGAAACCCCTTATAAAATTGGAGACACAGTCTCACTAAAACTATTGTCAGGCGAAGAAGTTGTAGGTCGTCTGGAAGATGAAGAAAATGGATACAAAATGCATAAACCAATGATGCTAGTTCAAACAACAGATGGACTTGGACTTGCACCGTTTATGTTTTCTGTAAGTGCAGATAGTCCTGTACTCATTAAAAAAGCAGCAGTATCGTGTGTTATGAAAACAGCCGATGATGTTGCTAAATCATATACAACCCAAACTACAGGTATTGTAACTTAATGTCAAAAACAGGAATCTGCAGAGATAACGATACAGCAGGCGGAGATTTAATTCCGAGTCAAACTACTGTATATGCTAACGGAGAAAAGGTCATTGTCAACGGCGATTCAGTCGCAAGTCACGGCGATGCGCCTCACAATTCTCCTACTATGACAGCAGGTTCTAAAAATGTTTTTGTAGGCGGTATTGCAGTATGCAATGCTGATGATACTGCTACATGTGGCCATGCTGCCACAGGCAGTGAAAACGTATTTGTAGGTAATTAATAGGAGAAAAAATATGTCAAACCATGAAGAAATTGTACAGGCGTACAATAACTATCTTGCTGAACACGCAACTTTTGAAGAAAAAGGTGTAAAGGCAGCAGCCGCAAGAGCTCGTAAAGCTCTAGGCGATCTTGGCAAACTTACAAAAGAACGCCGCAAAGAAATTCAAGATAAAAAGAACTCTATGTAATGAGCGGGCAACGGCGTTGGCTCAAAACTTGGGCACGAACCGTTGGTATGCCCATAGGCATAACAGACGACGATAAGCCAGAATTCCTTCCTATATCTCAAAAGGATGTAAAGAAGGCACTGGCTTTTCGCACCTTTTGGATAGTGCTTCACATAGTTACTTGTGTAATGATTATCCTTGGTAACAGTAAAACTTTAGGAATTTGGTAATGGATAAACGAATATACGAAATTTTAGATAGAGAAGTAGACAGGCAACATTCTACTATTGAATTAATTGCAAGTGAAAACTTTGCAAGCCATAGTGTAATGAATCTATGTGGTTCAGTGTTTACTAACAAGTATGCAGAAGGTTATCCAGGCAAGCGTTATTACAACGGCTGCGAGCATATGGACGAAATTGAGCAATTTGCAATAGATCAACTTAAAGAAATATATGAATGTGAGTTTGCTAACGTCCAACCTCACTGTGGAGCCAATGCAAACACTGCAATTTATCTTGCATTTTTAAAGCCAGGCGATCGTATACTTGGAATGGATCTAGCAAGCGGCGGCCATTTAAGCCATGGTGCACCTGTAAATATTTCTGGTAAAGTTTATGAAGCACATCACTATGGTGTAGACGAAGCAGGTTGGCTAGACTATGATGCTATAATGAAACAAGCAGTTGAAGTTAAACCTAAAATGATTGTCGCTGGTGCAAGTGCATATCCAAGACAAATTGATTGGGAAGCATTTAGAGTAATTGCAGATCATGTAGGTGCTTATCTATTAGTTGACATGGCACATTACTCGGGTCTTGTTGCAGGACATGCATATCCAAGTCCTATACCTTATGCAGATTTTGTTACATCAACTACACATAAAACTCTAAGAGGCCCACGTGGCGGTATTATTCTTTGGAACAATGCAGCCTATACAAAGAAAATTAATTCAGCAATCTTTCCAGGAACACAAGGCGGTCCACTAATGAACATTATTGCTGCCAAAGCACAAGCATTTGTAGAAGCAAATGACCCTGACTTCCGTCATTATGCATGCCGTGTTGTTGATAATGCACAAGAAATGTGTGCAGTGTTTAACGAGCGTGGCATCAAAATACTCACAGGAGGTACTGATTCGCATATAATTCTTATGGACTTGTCTAGTAGTAAATACAGTGGCAGAGAAGCCGCTGACTTACTAGAAGAAAACGGCATCACTGTCAATAAAAACGGTGTGCCAAATGATCCACGTTCTTTTGTCGAAACAAGCGGTATTAGAATAGGCACAGCCGCAGAGACAACAAAAGGACACGATAAAATGTGGTTTAATAAATTAGCACATCGTATCGCTGATATATTGAGTTAATGTTTTGGATAGATTATACGGTACATAGCGGATTAAATAGATTTAGAGTAGAAGGCGACTGGCCCGGAGAAGTAATGGGCTTTGATAAGGATGGTAATAAAATTCCTGACAAGACCGTCTTATATAGCCCAGGTGATGTTTACATAGTAGATGAAGACGGTTGGTTGCGTAAAACAGATGAAGTCAATGCACTACTAATAAAACATGAAAGTAATAAAATAAAAAAGAATGAAGTGTAACAAAGGTGATGTAGCAAAAATAATATACTCTATGAATCCTAGCAATGTAGGACGAATTGTTAAAGTAGCAGAGTATATTGGAAAGTTTCAACAGGGTTCACAGTTTGCCTTTAGAGGTGTAGTATGTCAAGCATTAGTATCAGATCACTATTGGTGGATTGAAGCAGAAGATTTAGACATTCAACTAGGACCGAGCCCTAGAGCATATATTGCAGACACTTGGTTAGAACCTATTCGACCAGGTAAAAAATCTAAAGAACAAGAAGAATTAGAACTTGACTTACTCGGTCTGAGTGTGTTATAAATAATATACAATGTTGAAGCAATTTGACGACGGAGTAGACCCGGGGGCGGTACCCGGCGCCTCCACCATAAGGACACTATAATGGCATTAATTTGGACAGGAATACAATACACAAGTTTAGCCGCACTACTAGGAATGTGTGTGACGAAATGGGTTATCGATTTCCGTGCTTGGAGAGCAGGCAGACAAAAGCCAAAGTGTTGTGGATAGTGTTTTTATGATGGGGGCGAACTAGGATCGATACACGGCATAGATGAGTGGAGTTGTCCGGCGCAAGCTCGGTTAACGCAAGAAACAAAACAAACGCAAACGAAAACTTTGCATTAGCGGCGTGATCGCTACGGGGTAGTTATACCTTGTTACCAAAAATAGCAGGAAAGCACCTTCGGGTGCTTTTCTTTTCTGCCAGAATTAAACATAAAAATAGTTATCCATCATAAGTAAGTATTGTGTTTGCCAGGTGGCAAACAAAAATAAAGGAAATAATAAAATGAGAAATATTATATTAGCATTAGGCTTGTTTTTTGGCCTAACTACTTCTGCTTTAGCAGACGACTTTGATAATACCGGAGTATATGTGTCAGCTCATGGTGAAAAATTTGGAGTGTCGCTTGGTACAGGCGCTTCTCGTGATTTTTCAGCAGACTCACGTAGGCTAGGTGTATTCACAGTAAACAGACCTGTAAATGTTGGCGTTCAAATTATTGATGACAACAGTGTACAGGATTACCGTATCAACGTGTCAACACGCGGTGAAGTTCCATTAGGTGCTTTTACAGGATATGGTGCAGCAGAAGCACATTTCGACTTTGGCGATTCAATTGACGGTAGTGAACTATTGCTTAGTCCATATGCAGGAATTGAATTAAGAAACATTTCAGTCTTAGTTCCTTTTGTCGAATTAGGTTATGACTTCAAATCAGATGATGGAAATTTTCTAGATTTTCGTAAGTCAGACAGTTATGGAAAAGTTGGCACAAGGTTCAGCGTTACATCAAACACTGTAGTTTCAGTAGCAGTAATGCAAACAATGGATGCGGACTTTAACAAAGTAGACAGAGAAGCACTAGTGGCTTTTGCTGTAAAGTTTTAATTTAAATTAAAACGTAGAATAAGAGTGTTGCAGAAATGCCGCACTCTTTTTTTATGGTTGTCGCATCTGTAAATTTTGTGTTAGAATAAGATAACTAATATTGTGAGCAAACAAAAACCCTCCGCTCATATCAAAATAATAATAATAAGGAAATTTATGAATGCGTACAGCAGTATTAGCAATGGTAGCCGCAATGGCTGCAACATCAGCGACAGCCATGGACTTACCAGTTCCAGGTTTGGCGCTAAACACAGACGTAGTAGCAGAGCACAAGTTTGATGCAGAAGCAACTACACTAACAATCACACCAGAACTAGAGTGGCAACCAATGGTTGACGGTCCACTAAGCCTAACAGCTGACACAACTCTATCAGTATGGGACAACGATGGTGGTTTCACACTGGGTGACGAGTTCGACACTCTACCAACACTAAAGTTTGGTGCAACATATGTACCAGCAATGATGGACAATGTAGAACTAGAACTAGGCACATCATATGACCTAGAAGCAGAAGAGCGTGGCGAGATCACAGCAACAGCTACATTCTCGTTCTAAGATAAGCACACAGAACAAAGCGGTGTCAAGGGGCAGGGAAACTTGCCCCTTTATTTTTGACTAAATAATATGGGCATATTATTTAGAGGGGATAATCCAAATGACACAAAACGAGTATGATGTTACTGTATTAAAAGTCGTCGACGGCGACACAGTTGATGTAGATATTGATCTAGGATTTGGCGTATGTTTAAAAGACGAACGTGTTCGTATTATGGGCATTGACACTCCAGAATCGAGAACAAGAGACAAAGTAGAAGATCTATTTGGTGAAGCCGCAAAGGCAAGACTAAAGGAACTTATGAAGAACGGTGGCAAACTTATTACCACAGAAGATCGCAAAGGCGAAGATATGAAAGGCAAGTTCGGACGTATCTTAGGTGATTTTAGAGTTTACGATGGTACACACGATCGCTGGGCAAAAGTTACAGATATTCTTATTGAAGAAGGACATGCAGTTGCATACTTTGGCGGAAGCAAAGAAGAAGTGCAAATGAAACACGAAGCCAATAGAGCAAAACTATTGCGCGAAGGTGTAATCAAACAAGAAGATTATGATGCGGCTGTAAAATTAATGGAAGAAAAAGGTTGACAATACATTAGGGCGACCGTATAATAATAGAATACTAAGAAAATTAGTATGTTTATTAATTTTTATAAAGGAGGCCCTAAATGGCATTTACTACAATTAAAACTAACCAAAAAACATTCTTAGAGAATTATCTTAGAGGTACTGGTAAGACTCTTACAGCAGCAGACGCTAAAGCAAGATTCGGTATCCAGCAACTACCTGCAAGAATGAGCGAATTTAGAGCAGCTGGCTTAAAAGTGAATACTGACGTTGCTACAACTGGCAAGACTAGATATTCAGTATCAGCAAGAGATGTAAACGGTTCTAGAGCAAAAGTTTTTGCATAAAATCGGTTGACACCTTACTAAACTCCTGCTATAATAGTTTTACTATTAACAAAATAGCAGGAGTTTTTTTATGACTATGCATTTGGCTAGAGGCCTTACAACCATCAATACCAAAAAGCGTAAGAAGAAACCTCTAACACAAAAGCAAATTGAACAATACACTGTTCAATGGCGTCAACATAATAAATCAATGCGCAAAAATCATATGCATGATCTTCAGTATGAAAAACTAGAAGATTATATTGCATATTGTAGAGGCGAGAGCAAACCTAAGACTAAACGTGAATTTGTTCCCTATAAAGGAGATCAAAGTTATCAACGTGAAACCCCAAACTATCCATCACTAACAAACAGCATACCAACAGGTGGTGGCACTAGAAAAGAACCTATGAAATATACTGGCGATCTTATTGTTGGTATTGCTACAATGCACAAGTCAAACGCAGTACCAGTAATGCGAGGAACAAAACAGGCTGAAGAAATAGCCAAAATGCGGAGGTAACAAATGACTATTTCTGAAATTATTCTAACAACTATCCTTTCAGTATCACCCGTCAACGAAGCAAAAACATCAGACAACGTGTGGTTAGAAAAACAAGTTGAGTGTATGGCTCAAAACGTCTATCACGAAGCTCGTGGACAGGGAACCGCTGGACGACTAGCAGTTATTGCAGTTACATCAAATAGGGTTCAAGATGACAGATATCCTGATACAGTTTGTGAAGTTGTAAAACAAGGTCCAACTCGACCCAGTTGGAAAGGCACAGGAGAAATGATTCCTGTACGAAATCGTTGCCAGTTTAGTTGGTATTGCGATGGCAAGGCTGATACTATCTATGACCAAAAAGTCTATAATGAGATTTATAGTTTAGCCGCACTTGTTGTACGAGGTGAAATCACTGTAGTAGATATTACCGAAGGTGCAACTCACTACCATGCAGATTATGTAATGCCTGCATGGGCTAAAACTAAAACTAAAACAATCGAAATTGAAGATCATATATTTTACCGATGGGAAAAATAATGGTTGACAATGTAAACGTGTGGTTGTATACTTTAAAAATTAAATGACCTAATGGAGGCATATATGAAAGGCACAATTAAGGCATTGAGTTTGGGCGCACTTCTTATTGGACTAGGTGCGTGTAGCTCAATGAAAACAATCGAAGTAAGAGAAACTAAAGCCAATCCTAATTGGTATGAAGATTGCGAACAAATCGGATCTGAAGGTTTCTTGTTTTGGAAAACTGACTACGCATATGCATGTGGCATGGGCGAAAGTAGATATGAACAAGCAAGTGAAGCACAAGCATATGCATTTGCTGTCAAAGGATTTGCAGAACGCATTAATGGTACAGTAAATAGTTTTACTGAAGTAGACATTAATAATGATCTGCGCACTACACAGACTTATGTAAAGCACTCTGTAGAAGATACTGTTATTAGAGAGCATTTAGAAGTTAAGAAAAAGTCTTATCAACTAGCAAGCACTGGTCATGTACACACCTATGTGCGTATTAAAATGCCACTCGAAACATTTGACAGACTAATTACTGAGGCTAAAGATGCAACGGCTATCGCTTCTGCTAACTAGTATACTGTTCTTAGGAGCATGTAGTAGTACACAGTACAATTATACTGCTCCTTACTGTTATACTGATGAAACTATTACAATGAGTAATGGCAATCAAGTAGGCAGTGAAACAGTCCTTCAATGTACAGATAGACCTGGACAACAAACAGCAATACAACGTGCTGGTGTTGATGCATCTTGCAGAGAGTTTTGGTACACTGAGAGACGTAATGGTAACCTTGTAAAACAAAAAGGAGTAGCCTGTGAAAAGTTTGACGGTTCACTTGAGATTGTTAATATCAACGGCAATAATAGTTAGTTTATCTGCCTGTAGTGTAACACCATATCAAAGTAGTACAATATCAACTCCTGTAGTTACAGCACCAAATGGTGGCGGGAGTATGATTGTTTCTGCGGTACAACATGTTTACATTGCTAATCGATACAGTTTGGACAAAGACCAAAAGCTCAAACAAACACAGGCAGTGTATACAGCACTAGCATCAGACTATGGTAAAGTTATACATTGGTACGAACAAGATGCAATGGGCGCAGTAAAAGCAGTACATGGATATCCGCAAGGTGTAGGGTTTTGTAGAGTTATATTTTCTGCAATTACTGTTAGAGGTACAACTCGACAGTTTGATGAAACTGCTTGTAAAAAACACTATGAAGACGACCATTGGTATTTTATAAAGAAATAACATGCTTTAATAGGCATAGGAGAACCCAATAAATACATTATGCTTTTAGGAATACTAACTTTAATTACTGCCTTAAGCATTTCGGCAGTAGCAATATACTATTCAGTGGCAGGTTTGGTCGCTATATTCGCCGCGGCCGCAGTGCCTATTATAATAATGGGCAGTGTATTAGAAATAGGCAAACTAGTTACAGCAGTTTGGTTACATAGATACTGGAGTCAGGCTACCTGGTGGCTAAAGACTTATCTCTCCACAGCAGTTCTTGTTCTAATGCTCATAACAAGTATGGGTATTTTTGGTTTCTTATCAAAAGCACATATAGAACAAACAAGTGCAAGCGAAGATAATATTGCAAAAATAGAAACTCTGCAATCAGAAATAGATAGAAATCAAAATATAATTTCTAGAGCAGAAGACAGAATTGAACAACTAGAAAATGTAGGAACAGGCAGTGATGCAAACGTTCAAGCTCAAATAGATAGAGAGCAAGAACGTATTGATAGTGCATTTACTCGTATTCAACCTGCAATAGATGAGCAAAACGAAATAATCAATAATGTAACAGCATTATTCCAAGCAGAGCTTACAAGAATTGATAACGAACTTGCAACACTACAAAATTATATCGATACAAACGATATTGAAAAAGCACAAGCAATGGTAGGAGCAAAGGTAGACGGCGACTACGGTCCAAGAACGGCCGCCGCATTTACAGCCTATCAAGACCGTAAAAAACAAGAGCGCGATGAGTGGTTAGAAAAAATACAAAATGCCGCAAATAGCCCTACAGTACAAGCAGCTCGAGAAGAAATAGCAAGACTAAGACGAGGTGCTGAAAATCAAGTACAACAAAGTCAATCACTTATTGCTAGATTGCAAAACAACATAGCAAGCGAAGATAATTCAAAACAAATTCAATCTGACATAGATGAACAGAACGAACGTGTTCGAACAGCGTCATTTGAGATTGATCGCTTAACAGACGAAAAAATAACACTAGAAAGCGAGTACCGCAAACTAGAAGCAGAAGTAGGTCCAATTAAATATATTGCTGAATTTGTTTATGGCGAACAAGCAGACAAGAATATGCTTGAAGAAGCAGTTCGCTGGGTAATTATAATTATTATATTTGTATTTGATCCACTAGCAGTCTTATTATTGATAGCAAGCCAATATACCTTTGAGTGGAGATCACGCAAAGATGATAACGGTGGCTGGCTTCGGCAATACGAGCAAGCAAGAGCACAGCGTATAGTTGACAACCCTGGCTTTAATGTTAATACTCCTAAGGAGGAAAAAGATGAAGAAGATAGACGAGAAACTACAGAAGAAAAACAGCAAGATGCTGAAGAACTTCGCGACGGGGAACCTAAAGAAAGCGTTCCGTCAGAGACTGGAGATGATTCAGTTGTGGTTGAAACTTCGCAAGAAGAAAGACAAGTAGATGTTACAGAACCTACTACTACAACAGATGATGATTTGGGAGACGTGGTACCAGAAGCAGATACTGCCGTGGCAGATGCAGTGGATACAGAACTGGAACAGTCAGAAGTACAACCTGATGAAGTGCAGTCTAAAGAAACAGAAGTAAAAATTGATCCTGAAGCCGACGAAGAAATACATATTGAAACTGAAGAACAAAGACAACGTAAAGAATACATTGAAGAACAAGAACTACGTGACGATATAAAAACATTAAAACAACAGTGGAAAGCAGAGCATCCAAACGAGAACCTCAAGATGTATAAAAAGTTATACATACATGGTAGAATCAATAGTTTGCCATGGATACCAGAAGAAGGTTATGTTCAAAATGCAGAGCAATCAAACAATTCTATTTGGAAAGAGATACGAGACAAATAGGTCATAAATGCCAAATATAACATTAGTTACACCACCCGACAAAGTCCTTAATCATAGCAAATCAATACTTTTAATTTATCCTAGTGAATCTCTTAAATCTGAGTTTCAAACTGTTGTACAAGACTGGAACATAAGTTTTAATCTTTACGTGTACGAGTTAAAAGAACATAATTTTGATTGGTTATTAACTGTGTCAAAAATTGTAGATTATGTTATATTTGATGTTGATAACTCTACATCAGAAGTTAGAGATCTAGCAAGTTATATTATTGCTAATCCGAACACATACTGGTTGACAAACTCTATCGATTCAGTATATAATAATATAAGCATTAACAGAGTATATGATTTATCATTCTTAAAAGAAGGAGATATGAATGGCGTTTAATCGCAAAAATAATCGGAATCGATATCAAAACGAAAGTAACTTCAAAGGTTTAAGTGTTGAAGTTAAAAACGGTGACTTTAACAAAGCACTAAGAATTTTTAAAAAGAAAGTCCAAGAAGATGGAATCTTACAAGAGCTTAGAGAACGTGAGCGTTACACTAAGCCAAGTGAACTTCGTAAAAAAGCAAAAGCAGCCGGCAGGGCTCGTTGGTTGAAAAAATTACGCAAACAGGAACAAGAAAGAGGATTTTAAAATGCGCCTTGAAGAGGATCTAAAACTTGACTACAAAGACGTTTTGATTCGACCAAAACGTAGCACATTAGGAAGTCGTAAAGAAGTAGATCTTAATAGAGAATATAATTGGCGTAACTGGCAACCTGAAGACATGAGTATAGAAACCATGCGAGATATTCCGCATTGGGTAGGTGTGCCTATTATGGCTGCTAATATGGACGGTGTTGGTACATTTGAAATGGCAGACAAGATGGCAGAAGGCGGCTTGTTTACATGTCTAGTTAAAACTTATACCGTAGACGAACTCGTTGAATACTTCGATACAGATATGTACGAACGTACAAACTATGTAGCAATGAGCATTGGTATTGGTGGTAATGACTGGTACAAGTTTGAAAATGTATACGAACGTGCAGACGGCAATCTAAAATATGTTTGCATTGATGTAGCTAACGGATATTCAAATCGCTTTCGTGACTTTGTTGCAAAGATGCGTGAGACTTATCCACATATTGTAATAATTGCAGGCAATGTTGTTACAGGCGAAATGACGGAGGAACTTATTCTTGCAGGAGCAGATATTGTTAAAGTGGGTATCGGGCCTGGTAGCGTTTGCACTACTAGGATACAAACTGGTGTGGGATATCCACAACTCAGTGCCGTTATGGAGTGCGCTGATGCCGCTCATGGCCTTGGTGGTCATATTATTGCTGACGGTGGTTGTACCTGTCCTGGCGATATTGCTAAGGCTTTTGCGGGCGGGGCCGACTTTGTAATGCTTGGTGGTATGCTTGCTGGACACGATGAAGGCGGCGGCGAAGTAATTACAAAGACTTATGTTACAAATGAAATAATACCTTCTGGAGCAACTGGAAGTTATGTAAAAGAAACAAAACAGTTTGTGCAGTTCTACGGTATGAGTAGTGAAAGTGCAAACGATAAACATTTTGGCGGACTAAAGGAGTACCGTAGCAGTGAAGGACGAACGGTTCTTGTGCCTTACAGAGGAACAGTGGCTCGTACTATTCAAGATATCCTTGGTGGGGTGCGTTCTACTTGTACTTACGCAGGCGCAGTAAAATTAAAGCATTTAAGTAAATGCACTACATTTGTTAGATGTACGCAAACACATAATGCTGTATACGAAAAATCAACAATAGGAAATTGATATGTTAAGACCAATTCACGCAAATATCATTATTAAACAAAATGATCCTGATGAAATAACATCAGGCGGAATTATTTTAGCTAATGCTAAAAACGATGGCGTAGTAGAAGCTGAAGTTTTAGCAGTAGGTGAAGGAACTTACGATAACAAAGGTAAGTTTACAAAGCCAAATGTATCTCCAGGAGATCGTATCTTGGTAAATGCAAATGGTGGAACAAAATTTACTCATGAGGATGAAGAATACATTTCTGTTACCAATAATGAAATAGTAGCGGTTTTCTCGTGATAAATAAAAATGAACGCCGAAAGGGTTCGAATATTAATCTTGCTTAATAAAGGAGAATAAAATGGCAAAAGTAATCGGTATCGATCTCGGTACAACAAATTCATGTCTATCTATTGTAGACGGATCATCATATAAAATCATCGAAAACAAAGAAGGTAACAGAACTACCCCAAGTATTGTTGCCTATAAGGACGACGGTGAAGTTCTAGTAGGTACTACTGCAAAGCGTCAAGGCGTAACAAACGCAGATAGTACAGTATTTGCTGTAAAACGTTTGATTGGACGTAAGTTCAAAGACAAAGCAGTACAAAAAGATATCAAAAACATGCCCTTTAAAATTGTCGAAGCAGACAACAAAGATGCATGGGTACAAGTAGGTGAAGAAAAGTATGCACCACAGCAAATTAGTGCAGAAATCCTACGCAAAATTAAACAAGATGCAGAAGCATATCTAAGTGAGCCTGTAACACAAGCAGTTATTACAGTTCCTGCATACTTTAACGACTCGCAACGTCAAGCAACTAAAGACGCTGGTAAGATTGCAGGTCTTGAAGTCCTACGTATTATCAACGAGCCAACGGCAGCAGCACTAGCATATGGTGTTGATAAAGGCGGCAAAGGTGATAAGAAGATTGCAGTATACGACTTAGGTGGTGGTACTTTTGATATCTCAATTATTGAAATATCAGATGTTGACGGTGAAAAGCAGTTTGAAGTTCTTGCTACAAACGGCGACACATTCTTAGGCGGTGAAGATTTTGACCAAGCAATTATTGACTATTTGATTGCAGAATTTAAAAAGTCAGATGCTGTTGATCTATCGACAGATAAAATGGCTCTTCAGCGTTTGAAGGAAGCGGCAGAAAAGGCAAAAGTAGAACTATCAAGCACAGAACAAACTGAAATTAACCTTCCGTATGTGACTGCTGATGCTAGTGGTCCTAAGCATATGGCTATTAACCTTACACGTTCAAAGTACGAAGCAATGGTGAATGACCTTGTTGCACGTTCAATTGAGCCATGTAAAGTTGCAGTTAAAGATGCAGGACTAAAGCCAAGTGACATTGACGAAGTTATTCTTGTAGGTGGCCAAACACGTATGCCAGCAGTACAAACGGCTGTTGAAAAATACTTTGGTAAGGCTCCACGCAAGGATGTAAATCCAGATGAAGCAGTTGCAGCAGGTGCAGCGATCCAGGGTGCAGTACTAGCAGGCGACAAGCAGGACGTACTATTATTAGACGTTACTCCATTGTCACTAGGTATTGAAACAATGGGTGGCATTATGACTAAATTGATTGATAAGAATACAACTATTCCTACATCAAAGTCACAAGTTTTCTCAACAGCAGAAGACAACCAACCAGCAGTTACAATTAATGTAGCACAAGGTGAGCGTGAGTTTATCAGAGATAACAAACATCTTGGCATGTTTAACTTAGAAGGTATTGCACCAGCAATGCGTGGTATTCCTCAAATTGAAGTAAAATTTGATATTGATGCAAACGGTATTCTAAGTGTAAGTGCTACAGACAAAGGCACAGGCAAAGAACAAAAGTTAACTATTCAAAGTGACGGCGGCTTGTCTGAGTCTGAAATTGAACAAATGGTGAAAGATGCAGAAGCTAATGCAGAAGAAGACAAGAAGCGTAGAGCCCTTGTTGAAGCACGTAATGGTGCAGAGCAACACATTGCTCAAGCCAACCGTGACTTTGAAGAAGTGCAAGCAGACTTAACAGAAGAACAAGTTACTGCTTATACTGAAGCACGTGATGCATTAGAAGAAGCAGTTAAAGGCGATGATACAGATGCTATCAACGCTAAGATCACGGAGTTTGCTACCGCAGCCGGCGCAGTAATGGCGGCTAAACAGCAAAAAGATTCTTCAGCAGCAACAGACGAAGGTCCAATTGAAGCTGAGGATATAATTGATGCAGAGTTTGACGAAGCATCTTAATAAATAATTGTGTAGAGTGCCATTTGGGCTCTACACATTAATCTTGCTTAATAAGGAGAAATAAAATGACAAGACTAACAACTTTAGACCTACCACATTTTCACAGGGCCACAATTGGCTTTGATAGAATGTTTAACGAATTAGAAAGACAATTTTCTAATTCACAATCAACAGGATATCCTCCGTATAATATTGTACAGATATCTGATGATGAGTATGTAATCTCACTTGCCGTTGCAGGCTTTGCTATGGACGAGTTGGATATTACTAAAGAGGGTAATATTCTTCGTGTAGAAGGTTTAGCACCAAAGGGTGACGATGATGTAAATTACTTGCACAAAGGTATTGCAGGACGTAATTTCCGTAGAGAATTTACACTTGCAGATCATATGGAAGTAGAGCAGGCAAATCTTGAACTAGGTATGTTAAACATTACTTTAGTTCGTGAAGTACCTGAAGAACTACAACCTAAGAAAATCAACATCAATGTTGGTTCACCTGTAATTAACGGCGAAGTCGAGTAATAGAGTTGTTAGGGGAGCATTGTCTCCCCTAACATTTTAAGGAAAAATAAATGAGTACAGATATTGTAGAAGATATTCAAATTGATGAAAAAATAGAAAAGACTGTTGAAGTTCCAAAACGCTACAAAGTTATTTTTTTAAATGATAATCATACTCCGGTAGAATGGGTAATAGAATTACTTACTGTTGTATTCAAACACAGCCATATTTCTGCAGAACAACTTACAATGACGATACATACAGAAGGAAGTGGAATAGCAGGCGTGTATAGTTTTGAAATTGCTGAAACAAAGACCAACGAAGCTGTTCAGGCAAGTAGACAAAAAGGCTTTCCATTGCAAATCAAAATGGAAGAGGAGGACTAATTGAGCAATTTAAAAGAGCTAACTTGGGAGCATCACCAAAACGCCGAAAGACAAGAGTTTGTCAAAGTATTAATGAGTGGTAAAATCAATCCTGATTTTTATGCAACATACTTATATAATCAATGGAAGAAGTACGAAGCACTCGAAGAAGCATTAGATCAGTTAGGTGTTTGGGCAGATGATTTAAAATTATTTGACATCAAACAAATGAAAAAGATAGAAGATGATTGGCAAGAGCTTTGGGACATTGCTAATAGGACACCAATAACACTACCTAGTACTTGGAAGTACTTAGATAGAATTGAAGAAATTAAAGACAACAAAGACCTGCTTATGGCACACGTATATGTACTACATATGGGTGACCTTAGTGGCGGGCAAATGATTAAAAAGAAGATACCTGGTGAAGGCCGCATGTATCAGTTTAAAGGTGATGTAAAAGATCTTAAAGAAAATTTAAGAACATATACACACGACGGACAAGCAGAAGAAGCCAAATGGGTGTTTACATCTGCTACAGAATTATTTCAAGAAATGATGGAGGTTGCTCTTGAGTATTATTTGGACTAAACTAATTGAATGTCAAGACGAAATTATAAATATATTCAACGAAAAAGCAACAGAATATAATGAAGAAGGACTTGATGCTTTTAACCAACCTGATAACGGTTGGATTAACCGTGTGTGGGCTAACAGTAGTGTTCGCAGGGCACACATTGACGTTGTGGATGCTAGAGATAGCAAAGGCCTTTGGATGATGCATGTATGTGTCTTTCCTAATTTAAATAATGACGGACCAATATATGGCTTTGATGTGATTGCAGGTAAGAATAAAATGACAGGAGCATTCCATGATTTTTCTCCTACTACCAATGAAGATCATGATATGATACAAGGCTATTATGAAGCAGTAGCAGATTTTATTCCTAAGAAACAACGTGAGCTTCCGCAGTGGGCTAAAAATATTTTTACTGATAAAATGGTTGCCGCAGGTAATGTAAACACTGAAGAAGAAGCAGTTGCTATCGTAGAACTAGCATTAAACAATCTTCGTGCATATTTTGATGAAATAGGTCAAAGCGATGGTTCAGGTGAAGTACCATTAGTTGCTGCCGCACAAAACTATTACTGTCATAATCAACAACAAAATCCGCACACTCCACGTACAATGAAAAGTTTAGGATTACCAGAAGCAGATGTAGATAAATTCTGCACGGATATGTTATTTCCTAAAATAGTATAAATACTAAAAACATTTAGGAAATAATTTAATGCGTTTTAGTGACATCAAAGTATCAATTCAACTTGCAGAAAATAAAGCAGCTAATGCTGGTTTAGAAACACAACACACGTTACACGATTTAGAAGCCATTAGTTCTTCTATATCACAAATACCTACTGAAAAAGTAGATGCTAAAATGACTCTAGTTTCTAAACTAGAAAAAATGGCTAAAGATGTTACAGCATTTGTTAACAGAGTTACAAATCAAGCAAAGTCTGCTCCACAACCACAACAACAAGAAGCTAAAGCAAATCCACAAGTACAAAAGAAGTTATATTCAATTAAGGATTATGAAGCAGCTGATGCAAGAGCTGAAAAAGCAATTAAAGAAATTAAAGATGCAGTTTCGGCAGTTGCTAAATTACCTATTGATGATGCACAAAAAGAAAAAGTTATTGCAGACATCAATAAACCATTAGATCAATTAGTAAAAGAATTTGAAGTAGTTCGTGCGCAACGTGATCAAGCAAGATCAGAGCGTGATGAAGCTATAAATTTTGTAAAAGAAGTAACTGGTATTCTTGTCACATTAGGAAACAAGGTACAAGGCTATTCAGCAGATGCAGACACTTCTGCAATGACATCAACAGACAGAGCTTCATATAAAAAGATGGCTGTTAATGCAGAAAAGTTTACCAAGACACTAAAGCAAGCACTGTTTGGTAAAATACTTGACATACAAGAAGGCAGCGATGTAACAAGTGAAGAAATAAAAGATTTTTTAGGTGCCTGTGTAAAAGGCGATGTTATTAACATGCTTGATGTTATTAGTAGATCAGAGGGTAACATTAAGAATCATGTAAATCCTAAATACCAAAAAGTGTTTGATGTATTTGTTGAAGAAAACATTTTTAGTTATTCTCCAGGTACAACATCAGGTGCAATCGGTCCAGGCGAAATGGCACTGTCAATGATGGGTAACCCTGCTGAAAAAGGCAAAAAGGGTGATCTTAAGATAGGTGACGAAGAAGTTGAAATTAAAGCAAGTGCAAAGACTGGTGGACGATTTAATAGTAAGGCTATTGCAAAAGCAACAACAGGTTGGTCTACGTGGGCAAAAGGTATTAATCAAATAATGCAGAATGCACCAGAAGACGCAACAGTCTCTGTTACACAAAAAGATGGTTCAGAAAAACTAGTACCTGCAAGAAAGTATAACGGTAATAGATATAACGTTATCAAAAAGAAAGCAAAAGAAGGTTCAAAATACAACTGGAACAATTCAGGTTTCAAAGCACTTAATATTGAAGTCTTACAACCTTATGCTAACAAGAGAGAAACATATGAACTCTTTGAATCTACTATCAAAGCACTAGTACAAAACTATGATAAGTTAAGCAAAGAACAAGCAGGTAACAAACATCATAAACCATTTAATCCGGGCGAACTTATTGCTGATGCTATTAACGATGACGGTACAGTTGATATGAAGAAAATGAATATAGCATATTCTAAAATTGCGTATTCAAGTTATCATTTAGCAGATGGTATTACTACTGTTATGTTGCTTAGAACAGACAATCTAAACTATGTTATCTTTAAAGACGCTGATGATTTAGTACAGCAAATGGGCGGAGATAAAATTATAACAGGCGGCGGCTTTAACTGGAACGACGATCAGCAAACGCCAACACCTGGATATATTGCTTCTTAAATATTGTACTTTTTCATTTTAGCAAGAAGTGTAGTGCGATTAAGTTTTAATAATTTAGCTGCCTTTGTTTGATTATCATCACACGCTCTTAATGCACGTTCAATCTCTTGTTGTTCTAATTCGCTAACTTCTTGAGACAAATCCACAGGCCTTGTATCATGATAGGCACTTAGTTCTTCACATATTCTCCAAAGGGCATCTTGCTCAGCCGCTCGTAATTCGTCTTCAGTCATTTTATCTTTCATTTGTCTTGTTCCTATCGAAGTAATATGGTGTTAGAATTTTAACACCCATCAGATAAATACAAGTGTATTTACGTGATTAGGGCAACGTTTTAATAAATATATGAAAGAGGGAATCCATTATGATTAAATATGCCGTACTCACGTTGTTCTTTATGAGCTCTGTAGCTCAGGCAAGCGAATTAGTTTGGGGATTTAAAAACCCAAGTTTTAGTGGACAAGGTTATTCTGCACACGTTTTAAGTACAGAACAATTATCGTTCAATCGCAAGCAAGATATTAAAGACAAGGCAGAAGCAGAGGCTAGAAGAATTGAACGTGAGCTAGAAAATAGCATTTTGAATAAGTTTATTCGGAATGTTGAATCAAGAATATATGCCCAATTATCCAAACAGATGGTTGACGCTATGTTTGCTGATTGCACAGATACATGTTCTAACACAGGCACAGCAGAGATTGAAGGGTCAACAATTACTTGGGTAAAGGCAGACGGAATGATCACTATAACTATTGTCCAAGAAGATGGCACAGTTACAGAGATTACTATTCCGGCAGAAGGAGACTTTAGTTTCTAATGAAGCATCTGTTTCTCGTACTATCTTTAGCTCTACTAGGCGGTTGTGCAATGACTCCGAGTTTATTAAAACTACAGGAAGCAGAGACATCACCGATAGTACAACCATCTCCAATTCAGCAACGTCTTGAAGATGTACCAAAAATTGACGGACCTAAAATTACTATTGCTGTTTATCAGTTTAGTGATAAAACAGGACAACGTAAACCAAGTGACGGTGTAGCAAAATTAAGCTCAGCAGTCACGCAAGGTGGAGAAGTTTGGGTAATTAAGGCTCTGCAAGATGTAGGCGACGAAGGATGGTTTGACGTAGTTGAGCGAGTAGGGATGGACAATCTTATCAAAGAAAGACAACTAATAAGACAGACTAGAGATCAATACGAAGGCCCAGATGCACCACAATTAAAACCCTTGCTATTTGCAGGACTTTTATTAGAAGGGGGGATAATTGGCTACGATAGTAATGTCGCAGTAGGCGGTGTCGGCGCAAGATGGTTAGGTGTTGGCGCAAATACGCAATATCGCATCGATACAGTTACAATTTCTTTAAGAATTGTAAGTGTAAGTACAGGGAAAGTACTTTTAAGTATTGCAACCGAAAAAACGATTGCAAGCCACCAGTCCGGAGCGGATGTATTTAAGTTCTTGGACATGGGAACTGAGTTACTCGAGACTGAAACAGGTTTTTCAGTTAATGAGCCCGTAAATTATGCTACGAGGGCTGCTATCGAGCAAGCGGTAGTTGAACTAGTTTACGAAGGCGAAAGAAAGGGACTTTGGAAGTTCCAACAGGAGGGAAGTTATGAAGTTGAAGACGTTGACATTATCGGCGTTGATGACAGTGCTACTAGCGACACCAGCCCTAGCGAATGATATTTACATTACGCAAGTTGGTGATAGCTTAGATTTAGACATTACTCAAGATGGGCAGAATAACCAGTTTGGTGACAGCACCACGGGTGTGACTTTAACAGGTGACAGCATGGTATTTTCTATTACCCAAACAGGTGATACTAATGATATTGCAGCAATCATCAATGGTGATTCATACACAGGTACTTGGAGTTTCACTGGCAATACTAATGTCGTAGACATGAAGTGTGACAGTTTAGGAACAGCAGGTGCAGGAAATTGTGAAAGTGTACAACTAGATATTACAACTACAGGTGACGATAACACATTTAAATTCTACATCGGCGAAAATGCAGACGCAGGTTCGTCAACAGTTGCGTTTACAGTAACAGGTGACGACAACGTAGTTGATGCAGATGTTGATGGTGTTGATTCAGATATCACAGTTGTTGTTAATAATAGTGCAAGTTTACACACAACAGGCGCAACTAGTGCTACAGACGTAAGTTTGAGTGCATCTAATGCAGGTAACATTATTGATATCGACGTAGACGGCGATGGAGATGCAAACGGCCACTTTATCAATCTAGATTTAACAGGCGGCGGCAATGTATTCACTATTTCGCAAGGCGGAGTATACGATAACGTTATTGATATTGATGCTACAACAAACGGTAGTACTATTGACATCACACAAATAGATTAAGACTAGTATGAGAGTGCTAGTCTTACTCTTTAGTTTATTTTTCTCTGTCGCATCTGCGGCACAGTCCTCAATTGGTACCGTTACTGAACTAGACGGGGATGGACAAATCTTACGCGACAGAAACAATGCAGGTAACGAAGTAGGCACTAGCGTCCAACAATTGGACGAAGCCGTTACTAATGCAGGTAAAATGCGTATTGATTTTGTTGATGACACTCGACTTGATGTAGTTGATCATAGTAGAGTTGTTATTGATGAATTTATATATGATCCAGCTTCGGGCAAGGGCGTGTTAGATATGCGAGCAACACTAGGTGCTGTTCGTTATGCAAGTGGACAAATTGCAAAAAACTCAAGACAAAATGTAAGACTAAGAACACCAACTGCAACTATATCAGTTCGTGGTACAGACTTTGCTATGATTGTAAATGAAATAGGCGAAAGTTATGTAACACTATTACCTAGTTGTCAAACAGAAAACGGCGTAGAGTTAGAGTGCGTGACAGGTGAAATTAGTGTTGAGAATGATGCAGGAATGGTTATAATGAATCAACCATTCCAAATGACTCGTGTAGAAAGTCTTTGGAAGTCTCCTAGCCCTCCTATTATTGTTGAGCTAACAGAGCCACAAATTACTGGTATGCTTATTGTAAGGCGTAAAGATCCTATTGATGCAGCAATAGAAAAAGAGCTGCAACAAGAAGCTAGTGTAAGTGTATTAGATTTTGATTTTTTAAAATTTGATGATCTTGATCAAGATGCACTAGCTGATAGCATTAAAGATATTTGGGTAACAGAATTAGATAAAGGAGCAGATTATTATCTTAGAGAAATACTTGTTGATATGATAGATGCTCTTAATCAAGCATTACTAAATAGTTTTAAAGACGAACTAGAAGCTCAAAACCAAGAATTTTTTAGACAGCGTCAATTAGGTTATGACGAAGAAACAGGATTTTTCTTAGATTACGAAGATCCTATGTGGCATATTAAAAGACAAGATTCTAGTGTAGAAAATACAATAGATTTATATTTGAACGGAAATTATGGATACAAACTTAACGTGGAGCAAGGCGATGAAGCAGTTTATGACTACCTTCTTGGTGTTGGTAACAACAACATTAATATCATTCAAAAGTAGTGCTAACGAAATTTATGTAACACAAAGTGGAGATAATCTCGACTTAGAAATACAACAACGTAGTGTAGACAACTACGTTAGTTTGAATTCTACTGGACCAAACAATAATATTACAATACGTCAAGGCATGCACAAAGATGGTACAATAGATCAAGACGAAACAGGCGGCCACGAAGCATACTGGACTGTAACTGGAGATGGAAACACAGTAGCCAGTTATCAAACAGATGAAAATAGAGGTGGCGGAGGCGGAGCACCGCATCATCTAGCAAACATTGTAAATGGTGACAGCAATACAGTTGAACACATACAAATGGGCAAAGCAGGACACGATGGATTTGTAGAAATACAAGGCGACGGTAATACTGTAGATTTACTGCAAAGAGGCAACGGCGGACAAAAGTGGGCTGACATAGTTCTTACAGGTGATGGTCATAGTGTAGATGTTGATCAGCGTGGAAGCAAAAGTGCAAGTGCCGCAATAGATCTAACAAACGGTGGCGGAGCCTACAATTATACTCTTACTCAAAATGTTACTACTGCTTCTGATTCATTTAGCATTACAGGTACTTGTGCAACATTAGGTGGCTGTTCAGTCACAGTTAATCGTAATAATTAAAATAAATACGTTTAGAGGGCGTATAAATGTGGCACTATAAGGACACAACTTATAGACATTACTTGTGGCTGTTAGTATCAGTAACAGCTTGGCTAGCAATTCTTAGGCTAGCCTTCTTAGGTGTAATATAAATACGTTATGAGGCAATGGTTGTGCAGAATCATTTGTGGAAATAAGGGCGCGACAGACACAGTCGCAGAAAGGGCAAACAGTGACAGACAAAATAGTACCGTGGATCTTGAAGCCAAAGTTCGAGATATCAGAAGAAGAATTGCAGAACAGAACAGACGACTTAATCGTTATTCGACACCCAGAGATATACGCCAACCCAAGGAAACAAATGTTACGCAAAAAGACTTGGGTACAACATCTGAAAAAACAAGCAGAGATGCAGAAATGAATGCGTTAAAAGCAAAACTAATGGGAAGAAGGGCATGAACGAAGTAGAATACCAACCTTACAGTTATGGGAAAGATCTTTTATTGTATTGTTCACTAGGACTTAATATTGGATTTTTAATAGGTATGCTGTTTATTTAGGAATATTATAATGAAAAAATTACTAAGTCCGTGGTGGGCATTATTAACACTATCTGCTCTAATATATTTGTTTATGACACCGCCTGCTTTTTTCCAAAGTGTTAAATTAAATTATTTTGATCAACTTATTGTAAATCAGGAACCTGTAGAAAACAATATCTATGTAGCAGAAATAGACGATGCTGCATTAGAGATTTACGGACAGTATCCTTTTCCTAGAAACATATATTCAGACATTATAAAAGATCTATATAACAGAGGAGCAGGTATAGTTATATGGAACGTAATGATGCCTGAAAAAGATCGCTTTGGAGGTGATACAGAATTAGCAGAAACTATGATGGCATTGCCTGTAATACTAGCAAGTCGTCCTAGCGATAAAACTGTTAACTTGCCTATTAATCCTGGAGCAGCAATTCTACAACCTCAATACTTAGATCGTATACTTCCATATGGTGGCATTATTGCTAATATTCCTATACTAGAAAACAGCAGTGTTGGAGCAGGTATTGTAAGTACAGAGCCCGAAATTGACGGTGTAGTAAGACGTATGCCAACTGTAGCAGTAGTTGACGGCACATTATATCCTAGTTTAGCATTAGAAACACTGCGTGTTATAGCAGGCGATCCAAACTTTCAAATTAAGTTAAATCAGTTTGGCGTAGAAAAAATGCGTATACCTCAGTTTGGTCCTATACCTACTGATTCAGAAGGGCGTGTGTGGATTGACTGGAGTCAACAATCAAAACGTGTAAGTGTAGCAGACTTGCCTAGTGATTTTGGCGGAGCAGTTGTTATTGTAGATGTAACAGCAGCAGGTATTGCTAATCCTGTTCCTACAGCAACAGGCGCACAGTTTGCAGGTACTACCCAAGCCGCAGTAATAGGTACAATGTTTAACGGTACAAATATACAACGACCTGACTGGGCGCCAACAGCAGAGCTTGTAGGGCTTGCTATAGGTGGTTTATTATTGATTTTACTCAGTCGATGGATGCTAGTAGGACTAGTAGTTACAGTAGGATTAATTAGTGGAGTACTACCTTACTCATGGCATATGTTTGCAACAGAAAAGGCGTTAATTGATGTTACAGCACCTATCATTACTTTGGTTATTATTGCATTACAAGTATACGGAATTAAGTTTGTTCGTGAGTTCCTTGAAAAACAAGCGATAAAGAAACAGTTTGCAGGTTATGCATCACCTACTGTAGTAAGACTATTACAAGAAAATCCTGCACTTATTAAAGAAGGTATGAAACGAGAAGTTAGTATTTTATTCTCAGACTTGCGTGGCTTTACACCATTAGGTGAAAGTTTTGGCGACGATGTTAAAGGACTAACAAAAATCATGAATGGATATATGGATGCTATCACACAGCCTGTACTTGATATGGACGGAATGATTATCAAATACATAGGCGATGCAAGTATGCATATACATAATGCACCTATAGAAGATCCAGATCATCCTAAAACAGCAGTACAATGTGGGCTAGAAATGTTGCGAGCAGTGGAGAAGTTTAATGACAAAATTACAGCAGAAGGAAGGCCGCCAGTTGGAATGGGAGCCGGTATCAACACAGGCCTTGGATATCTTGGTGAAATGGGCTCAACAAAAAGACACTCATATGACGTTTTGGGAGACGCTGTTTCCACAGCAGCAAGAATTGAGTCAAAGTGTAAAGAATACGGATGCTTACTCCTTGTCGGAGAATCAACCTACAAAGAAACTAAAAATGACTTCTTCTACTTAAAAGTAGATGATCTACAAGTTAAAGGTAAAAGTGTTGGACTAAGCATTTATACAGTATTAGATATTGCTGGAACACCTGCACAACTAAAAAGCAAAGAAATACACGAACGTATGCACGATTGTTATAGAGCACAAAAGTTTGATCAAGCAATTACAGAATGTAATAAACTTATGCGGCATTTTGATGGAAAAATGGAAGGTTATTATAAAATGTGGATTGAACGCTGTGAGTTCCAGAAAACGCAAAAGTTACCTAAAGATTGGAACGGTGTGTTTATAGCGCAGAGTAAATAATAACTGCTAGTAATAATCCTACAGGTATGCCTAAACCAAAACCGAGCCAAATAAGTTTATCATCTTCTTTCATTTGATTTTTTAGATAAACTCTAGTAGCTTCGTTTTGGTTTTCTAACCATATATCCCATTTAGATTTAAACATTTATATAATCCCCAAAAAACATACTGCTTGAAATAACGCCATTATAGAACTAACAATCCCAAAAGTAATAATCCAATCATCGTGCTTGCATAAAAACTCAATAAACCGATCCATGGAATCGTACTTTTTTTCTTCTGGCAAGTAGTTACTTTTTTGGCTCATCGCTTCCTCCCGGAGCTTTCCCTGTAGAGTCAAATTCGTTATTTCTACTTTGGTAACGAGTAATTATTTCATCTAGTTCGCTAACTTGTTCTGGCGACAATTTTTCTTCTAATAAATGTCTATGCTCTAACACCATTGCTAGTTTCATATTCATACGTATCATATCATTATCTAACATACGAACACGGTCAACTAGTTTAATAAGTGTTCCCATTGTCTCGCCAATAATAGGATCAATAGTTTCTGTTACCCACTTCCAAATGAAGTAGATGAAGTATCCCATTCCTAGTGCTGCCACTATTGGGAATCCTAAATCCTTAATTGTTGTTGCGAGGTCAGCTTCCATTTATTTTTTCTTTTTTGATTCAACAGCAGTACTATTATCTGTTATTTTAATTAATTCGGGCGGCGTCTCTTCTAATGCTTTCTGCTCTAATCTATTTTTTATGTTATCTACTATTTCAACGATATTTGACATTAATCTCTCCTTGCGTCTTCTTTACCTTCGTTTGCTGCAATACGATCCACATTGGGTTTTACACCAAGTGTATAAGATAGTAGTGCATCTATTTTAACAAGATCGTTGTTCATTGTTTGTACACGATTGTCTAGTTGTCCTATGATATTTTTAAGTGTAGTTACCGATCCAGTAACACCTGCTAAAATAAATCTTAGTGTAAGATATACAAAATATCCTGCCGCAATAGCCCCCGCAATAGGAAATCCTACTTCACTTACTAATGATAAAAAATCCATTAGCCCTCCATGTTTATATAATCATCTACCTCTTCAACTTCGTGATAGCAAACTCCGCAAGAACAGTCCTTAACTTTGCAGACATCCCCGTGATGACATGCATGGCCGCACACCACACATTTTTCATATATCATCGCGCCCTCGGGTTGACTTATTAGTTCTGGATCTTGCTTCATATTAATATTTATCTTTAAAAAATATAAAGAAAATGGTTGACAATAGATTATTATTGTGTATAATTAGTAGTGTGAGATGATAAACATCTCGCCATACAGTCATACACACAGGAGATAAAATATGATTGAAGGTAAAGTGATCCCAGATATCACCTTTATGTATAGAGAAGGTGATGAAGCCCCCGAAGATGGTGGCTGTCCAATTGGTGGCGAGTTTGTTCCCACCACAACAGAAGATTTGTTTGCAGGAAAAAGAGTAATTGTATTCAGCCTACCGGGCGCATACACTCCAACCTGTTCAACATACCAATTACCAGGCTTTGAAGAAAACTATGATGAAATCTGTGAAAAGTACAAAGTAGATGAAATCTATGTATCATCAGTAAATGACGGCTTTGTTATGAACGCCTGGGCTGATTATCTAGATATTAAAAATGTAAAAGTTATTCCAGACGGAAATGGGGAATTTGCTGATAGTTTAGGTATGTTTATTGATATGAGTGATGTAGGCTTTGGCAAGCGTTCTAGACGTTTTGCAGTTGTCCTAGAGGATGGTGTAGTAGTAAAATCATTTGTTGAACCAGTAGGCACAGCAGATGATCCTGATCCATATGGAGAAACTTCACCTGAAAACGTTATTGCATATTTTGAAAGCGTGTTAGAGCCAGCATAAGGATTATATTATGGCAAGCCCAGAAGAAAGACAAGAAACAGTCGACGCATTAAAAGGAAGACGTTATTATAGATTATCACTTAGTGGATACGGTGGTGAAGCAGCATATATTAAATTAACCAAAGAAGCATTTGATTTTTGGAATAATGTTTGCGACGAATATGGAGATTCTGATCTAGTTAACTATTGTGTAACTGATGATCCAGAAGAATACGATTTCGATGATATTGACGGAGTACCGGAAGAAGCTGACTTTTTAACAGAAGATGATTTTAAATCACAATGGTACGAAGCACCTACTGAAGAAATTCACCAGTATGGAGTTTCATATGACAGTGCATATCTAACTGTTGAAGAAGTCGACGGCGATGGCTGGGGCTCAAGTTTTGTTGCTGATGTAATAGAAGGCGAGGAAGTAAGTTCATTCATTGATAGAATTGGTGAAGAAACTGACTGGGAAGTCGAACAAGTTGAAGGTGACGAAGACATGGGACCAGACGACATGGAATATGTTTTACAGTTCTATAGCGCAGAAAAAGGCGGCTTCTGGGACGGTGTCATTGAAACTTATGGAGACTTTGATCCTAAAAAACTAAAGTTTGTTACAACTGAATATCCAAATGGTGAAGATGTTATTACGGAAGTTCATTATGATGATCAGGAAGTTGACAACAACGGCGGCGATACTAACGGAAAAGGCTATTCAGCTTACGTTTGGGCGAATGAATAGTAGTTTCTATAAATTCGGATAAAAATACAAAATGAGTAGCAAGCACAGGAAACAAATCATTGTTCATTGTGCTTGCTATTTCGTATGACGATGATCCAATATCTATATAAAATCGTCTATTCATTCCGCGACGTTTTTTAAAATGAGGAAATGCTCCGCTTATAAACAAACAGGTATCACCAAGCTCTTTGGCTTGATAAGAGTTTTTGAGAGTAAGGTATTGTTCGGTAAATGTTAAGTCAGGCGGAAAATCTTCTTTATCCACATAACTGCTTAAAAGCATTACAATGTATGCTTCTATATGTTCGGGCAGTTCATACCCTGTTGAAGTCTGGGTTTCACGTACAGCATCAAAGAATACTGTTGTGTATTCATCTTTCATATAAATATTTACCTTATTGGGAGACTAGAAAATGAGTAAGACATTTACATATAAAGCAGAAGAAATTTTTGAAGATATACCAGGAGATGATGAAAACATTCTAATGAATATCCCACAAGAAATTTTAGATGCCCAAGGTTGGGTTGAAGGAACTAATCTAAAATTTGAAATTGGCGACCACGGAACGGTCATAATCACAGAAGTTAAGGAGAACGACGATGCCAGTGAAATTCAAGGAGGACTCGATAACAGTTGATAGAAAAACAGGTAAGAAGTCCATACAACGACACTATATAAAAAATACTTCAAAAGAAGAACTTTTTGAAGCAATTAATAAAACTAGCACAAAGCCAAAATTAAAGCAAAAGTGCATAAACGAACTAAAAAGACGCGGTATTAAAATTGACTGGGTCAAGGAGTAAAAACTAAAATTGTCAAAAGATAAAGGGTTATTAGAAATAGAAGGAGAAATAGTTAATGTTCTCCCTAATCAAATGTTCAAAGTACGTTTGGAAAACGGACATGAAATAACTGCATATACGGGCGGAAAAATGCGTCAGTATAAAATAAGAATGATATTGGGCGACAAAGTACGAGTAGAAATGAGCCCATATGATCTGTCAAAAGGCAGAATTATTTTCAGACTTTAACGTAAGTCATTGATTCTACTAGAATTTAAAATTACGATTTTACTTGACCACACCTCCTGAATAGTGTATAATATACAAATAAACACAACAAAGGAACTAATCTAATGATTACAGTATTTGGTGGATCTAAGAGTCAAAAAAAGCATGTGGCTAGTCTAGCACAGTTTTGTGTAGATAAGTTTATGCCACGTATCAAAGACGTAGTCGAAATTAGAATCCATCTAAAAGATCTCACAAAGCAACATGCGTATGGATTTTGTACTTCTGATCCAGATGGCGAATCCGAACGTTCAGATCGTCCACGACATTTTATGATCGAAGTACACAAGAATATGCGTCTACGTAGAGTTCTTGAAACTGTTGCACATGAAATGGTACATGCTAAACAGTATGCAAAAGGTGAGCTGTACGACAGCACACGTCTTGCAAAGCAACGTTGGCAAGGAAAGTGGGTTAGCAAAAATCTTAACTATTGGGATATGCCTTGGGAAATTGAAGCACACGGCCGAGAAGCAGGCTTGTTTATTCAGTGGGCTGAAGCAAACGATCTAGCAAAATATAAATGGACTCAAGAAGTCATTTAATGGTTGACATCTAACCTATAGATGTTATTATATAGTTGTAGCCAGTAATTCGTTACGCACTACACTAAACGCAAAAGTAAAGTAGCAAAGGAAAAAACATGAAAACGAAACCTTACAACCGTCTGGTTGAAATTAACAAATACCAATCTAAATTTAATGTGTCTTTTGAAATGAAAGACGATGCTATTGACACACGTACAATGGCAGACAACTACGAGAATGGTATTATTCCACTAGCAGATATTGCAGAAGCAATTGATATTGTGCTAGGTCCTCAAAAACATCCACAAGAACGTGATCCATTTGATCCTCGCGATGGCGTAGTCAAATTTGCATACGTAACTTGGGAAGAATTATTTCTTTGGCCGCGATTCCAACGTGATGTTGCGCCAAACCATTTATACAAAATTGAACAAGATTTTGATCCTACCTGTGTGATTGTTCCAACAGCAATTAAAATTAATGGCAAGTACATGCTGTGGGACGGACATCACACTGCACAAGCAATGAAGCGACAAAATTATACAGCGTTTCCTGTATGGTACATTGATACCGACTTAATCACAGATGACGAAGTTAGTGCCGCAGGATTTGACGACAAAGTAGAATACGGTGTGTGGCTTGCAGGACAGAACATGATCCGTATTAACAGTCGTAACAAGCGTAAACTACACGCATACGATGAGTTTATGATTTTGTTAGAAACAAAAGATACACATACTGTTCAAATGAACAATATCTTAACTGCCGCAGGATTTACTCCTAAGCGTAATGCAAACACAAACAATGCATTTAGTCAGATTAAGAGTGGACAAGCAATCTTTGATATGACAGACGAATATGGTAGCAGGGGCAAATATTTCAAACGTGCTCTACAGTTCCATAAGCGTACCTGGGACTTGGCACCTGCAGAACTAGAAGTATGGCGTCCTATGGCACTGCTTTACAAAGAAGCAGAATTACAAGGCTTTGTATTAGACGAACAGTTTGATATTGAACTAGGCAATTTGTTTGTTAAGTTGTATGGCGATCCTAACACAGTACAGCAAAGTCTTAAGGACGAATACTACAACGAACTGCATACAAATGGCTTTAAGGAGCCTCGAGACCACGATCAGTGGCGTGTGTATGATGCGATTATTAACTTGTACAACAAGAAAATTAAACGCATTCAACTTCCAACAGCACAGTGTCGGTGGTAATTATGCAAGGTATTGATGTTTTTGATACTAGAGAAATCTTAATGAATGAATATTGTGTTACTGCAACAGAATTGGATTATGGTACAGGATGCCCATGGGGTGTATATGCAATGAAACCTTACTTTAGAATTAATGGTGAATGGTTTCCATCAGATTTTACCAAAATAGGAAAAGCACAAAGCATTGCTAACAGACAACGTGCATATAATCAAGTAGGCAGTGACACTAGACTTTTTTGGAGTGTAACAACCAATTCAAGAAATAATGTGAAAAGGCTAGAATCACAAATACATCGTTTGTTACGTAAATATTATGCGGGTCCAGAAGTAATTGGTACTGAGTTGTTTAAATTAGATTGCAATCAAACATATTCAGTAATTGAAACACTGTTTGAAACGATTTCAAACATTAGATATGTTCATACAATTGATGTATTTAAAGAAGGCAACAAGGATACTATATTTTACAGAGATTGGGACCAATTGCCTGGTGCAGAATACTTGCCTAAACTTGCAAGTGAGTCTTTTAACAATTTTTTTGAGGTACTAGAATGAAACTTTTATACTTAATGCGTGACCCGTTTGGCAGTGATGCTAACAAGATTGGAATAACATCATTTCGCAGTGCCAAGGTAAGACTTGGCACATACCAAAACTCATTTCCAGGTAAGAGTCACCTTGCTACATTTAATCGTGTGTGGTATGGTGAAGACAATCCTGTTAAGGAACTTGAAAAGACACTTAAGAATCAATTTGGATATGCTATTCAATTTGAAGGACGTGGCTTTACAGAATGGGTTTACGAAACAGAAGATAAAATTCTAGAACAGATTAACGAAACTATCAAAGGTTATCATTATCATGTTTTTTCGGTTGACACAGACGGAGAAACAGTATATACTATAGAAGAGTTAATAGGCAAATTGGAAGAGGCACAACATGTCAGCAACGACAATTTATAAACCAATTGGATGGGCAAATCAAATGAAGAAAAATACACTTCCAGATCCAAATACACTAGATTGGGGATCAATGAGCAAGAGCGAGTTCAAACGTTGGGAACTTGAATACGAGCTTGCAGACGAGTCTGGCAAACAGGTTCGTTACGATAAGCCTCTTCCTCCTAAGACTGTACCCCTTACAGAAGCTCTTGCTGTAGCATATGCGGCATTTCGCATTAACAACGAACAATATATCAAAGATACTCGTCGCTTCAGTGAAGACAATCCAACACAGTTTGATAACAAAAGTCTTGTTCGTTACTACTGGACTAAGAAATTAAACACTAACGAAGCACAGTATCTTCCTACAGACTTTGTAATGTTTGAACCTACTGAAGAAGATTATGCTAAAGTAGAAGAAGCTCGCAAGTGGATGAAGCGTTATGTAATGCTAGGCCTTGGCGATCTAGATGACTTTAAAGCAGACATGGTAAAAGAACTGTCGCAAGATGAAGTTCGTGTTGTTGGTATGGGACGTATTGCATTTGCTCCGCAGTTTATTAAACGTGATATGCAAGAGTCAGGTCTTAAAAAAGAAATTCGTGTAGAGTATCGCGACAGCAAATACGTAGGCAACGTAGGCGATTCAGTAGAAGGCGTTATTAAGTTTCTTGATAGAGTTTGGAGTTCTCGCTGGGAGTCTTATAACTATGTTGCAGTTATGGATGGCAACCTTGTTAGTTTTATGAACAAGTATGCACACGAAGTTGGCACAATGAAACGAATCAAAGCCAAAGTAAAAGCTCAAAGTAAAAACCGTATGTTTAGCGCAGACGAGTCTCGTTTAAACTACGTAAGATTATATAAGGTTTAAAATGAAGGTATTCATAGGATATGATACAAGAGAAGATATTGCTTATCAAGTGTGTAAGCATAGTATCTTATCAAAGCAACCTAATGCAGAAGTAAGTCCTTTAAATCAAAAAGAACTACGTGATGCAGGTTGGTATTACAGGGATGTTGACAAATTAGCAAGTACAGAATTTACTTTTACAAGATTCTTAGTTCCAGCTCTTGCAGACTATAAGGGTTGGGCACTGTTTATGGATTGCGACATGATCCTTACAACAGACATTAAAGAGCTGTTTGATCAAACAGATGATCAATATGCTGTCATGTGTGTACAACATGATTACACACCTAAAGAACGTTTTAAAATGGATGGACAAAAGCAAACTACATATCCACGTAAAAACTGGTCAAGTGTAATGTTGTTTAATTGTGCGCATCCAAGTAATGCTGCACTTACAATGGACTTAGTAAATAGTCCAGAAATAAACGGAGCATATCTGCATAGATTTAGTTGGTTAACAGATGAAGAAATTGGCAAATTAGATCATACTTGGAATTACCTTGTTGGAGTTTATGATGACATTGAGAATCCAAAGTTGATACACTACACAGAAGGTGGACCTTGGTTTGAAAACTACAGAAATTGTGAATTTTCACAACTATGGAAGAATGAACTTTTTGATATGATGGAGATTAAAAATGGATAGAGTTACAAAACGTTTTCTGCGTAAAATTGCAGAACCAATTGGTATGATGGTATACGTGGTAATTGCCTTTTCGATTGCTAACTTTGCTGAAGACTTATATGGTAAGTGGGGGTTTGTTGCTATACTTGCTAGTATGATAATTATTCCGAGTTTAGCTATGATGATAAGACTTACCTGGCAGATGTCAAAGGACGAAATTGACAGAGAAAACGAAAAATTAATTCGTGAGATTGAAGGAAATTAATATGGACTTTTTTAGTGCAGATCATACTTGGCTACTTCTTGCTTATGTTGTAGGAACTTTATTTGGTCTTTATATTGGTTACAAATATGCTGTAAAAAGTGTAGCTGAAAAAGTGATCGATAGTTTAATTGAGCAAAAAGTAATTAAAACACAAGGGCACGGTAATAATATGGAGATCATCCCTTGGACCGAGTGGTGCGATGATCAAACTTCAAACTAAGTTACCAAGAGAAGTTTTTGTAGCATGTAGTGGCGGAGTCGACAGTATGGCTATTGTTGACTTTTTGCGTAATAATCACGATGTAACTATATGCTTCTACAATCATGGAACACTAGCTAGTGACCAAGCACATGAGTTTGTCAATTGGTATTGTCATGTAAACTCTATTCCGTTACTTCTAGGTGTTCTTAACAAAGAAAAACCTAAAGAACAAAGCCCAGAAGAATTTTGGCGTAATGAAAGATACAAATTCTTTCATAGTATTGACGCACCAATTATTACAGCACATCATTTAGATGATTGTGTAGAAACATGGGTATGGAGCAGTATGCATGGACAAGGAAAAATTATTCCGTATCGCAATCGTAATGTTATTCGTCCTTTTCGCCTTACCCGCAAACGTGACTTAGAACTTTGGAAAAATTTAAAACAAGTACCTTATGTAGAGGATGACAGCAACACAGATACGTGTTATACTAGAAACTATATTAGGCATGAAATGATGCCTCATGTATTGCATGTCAATCCAGGCATTTATAAAAATATTGCAAAAAAGGTACGTGCTGATGACCCAGAACAAACTCTCTAAAGAGCAGAGTAAAAAATTACTAAAAGAATGGAAACAACATCTTGCAACTAGCAAGTTGAGCGATAAGGATCTTAATAAAAGAGCAAAAGAATTTACACGAAAAGGTATGAGACCAAATGAACATTGAACATAAACCCAATTTTGATGTAGCACTTATTACAGAACATTATAGTAAAAAAGACGGAGTACCTGTGACATATGTTTGCACTACAGATCTTAATGCTAGTGATGTGCCTGTTGATGTGTATTATAGAGAAACGCCTCATCCTGAGTTTGGTAATCGTTATTTTGGCTTGTATCACGATCACGTTAGAGGTCATCTTATGATTACAAACGCAGACATTGTAGAGTCACTTGAGTTTGGTATGATCGAAGTAGACGGTAAGTACTATTACAGTCAATCACATCATGATTATAAGGTAGTAGGAGACAAAATGATTGACGGCGGCCGACAGTATATTAGGTCTAGTGGATGTAATGTTGTTATGCGAATTACTAACGGCAAGTTCATTGCTAAAGATATTGACGACCTAGTAGCAATAGGGGACTATTCTTATGGACGATGATAAAAAGAAAACATTAGAAGAACAACTAGGTAATGATGATTGGGCTATTGTAATTGATGGTGATGGAAAACTAAAAGGATTGTTTATACCAGACGGAAGTGACGAGGATGAAGTACCTGAAGCAATAATTGTAATTATGGAACAGTACTTCGGAATGAACTTCGAAGAAGAGCGTGAAGAAGATGATTTTTGGCAAGACGATTTTTCGGAGACTATACACTAATGACACCACAAGAAATATTTGAATACAAGCAACGTTGGATGCCGGGTTATACTGTTCCTATACACAGTGACTTAAGAAGTAAAGCAAAGGATTGGTGCAAGCAGTTAGAAAAGTGCGAATGGAATCATGTGAAATGGACGGACATATACGAGGATACATTCTACTTTGAAAACTTGTACGTAGGACAAAATTTTGAACATGAATTTTATAGATGGGTAAGAAAACAATGAAAATAGGTCTAAGCCTTAGTCGCTGTATGCGCGACATTCTTGAAAATAAAGTAGATCTACACGATGTGCTAGTTATTGTAGCACGTACAGATGTAGATCCTTTCAATGATGAACACTGGAGTCAGATTTGGGAAGGTTACTTGTACGGTGGACTTAGCCGTGCAGAGTGGTCAGGCCTAGAAGATAGAGAACGAGAAATGCACGATATCCTAATGGAACTATACAAAACAGGTAAGTTACATCAGCCTCGTCAGTTTGGTGCTCATCCTCCAAGAATGCCATATCACTGGTTAGAGTGTGTTGTACCACAAGAAGATCATACTCCTGCGCAACAAAAAGCATGGGAAAACTATTTGCTAATCACGGATTTATCATGACACTACCTTGCGAACGATATCATGCTCTACAAAGAACTGAACAGTTTCTTGTTGATCTACTAGATCCTAAGAAAACGCCTCGTGTGCCTAAGGCTATTAGACAACAGGCATACTATTGTTTACGACATTATCCAGGTGGCTATAACCTAGACTACTTGGCAACGAAGTGTCCTGAAATATTAAGCACAACTACACCTGTAGACGAACTGACAATGTTAATGCACGATTATGAGGAGAAGAAGCATGTACGCAGTGATGGTATGTCTTGACGGCAAGGACGATTGGATTTATGTTACTAAACAAACAGAGCACTGTTGGGACTTGCAACCTGAACTGTTTGAAGATGCAGAAGAAGCAATGGAGTTTGCAAAAACATTTCAACATCCTGACAGGCCAGAGATGGTAATGGTGGTAGATTATTATGAAGGTTAAAATTTCTAATTATCCTAACAGACTTATGTCTCGATTCCATACTCGTTATATGGATCGTAAATATGGCTACGTGGATTGGCCCACAGAACAAACACGATTCGAACGCAGTCTTGAATGGCTGGAGGATCGTGTACAAGACTTTTACAATGTGTTCAACTGGATTTGGTTTGACAGACGCACACAGACAGTAAAAGTACGCATAGACCGCTGGGATACGTGGAGTATGGATCATACTCTTGCCCTTATTGTGCTTCCCATGCTCAAACAACTAAAAGAAACCAAGCACGGTGCTCCATTTGTTGATCCTAAGGATGTGCCTAAAGAGCTACAGCCTAAGAAGCAGACTAAGAAACAGAAAGACAATCACGAAACTGACAGCACACACTTTGAACGTTGGGATTGGGTGTTAGACGAAATGATCTTTGCGTTTGAAACTAAAGTAGATGATGGACGCTGGGAAGAACAGTTCGAGTCAGGTGAAAGCGATCTACAGTGGAAGAAACTGGAAGATGGTAACTACGAAATGGTAAATGGACCTAAGCATACTAGAGAGTATGATTGGGAAGGTAGAAAGAAATATCAAGAAAGAATAAGTAATGGGTTCCGACTATTTGGAAAATATTATGAAAACCTCTGGGATTGAAGAATTGGAATTAGACGACAAAACAACGCAAGAAGAATACAAAGAGATCTCTTCGCAGACAAGAGCTCGCAACCTTGCGATGGAATTGTCTAAAGAACGAAAGCGACTGAAAGCGGAACTTGCTGAACTGCAAACAGAAGTAGAAGACTTAACGCCTACTACTCCTACTGGTACACCAGACTGGTATGTAAAGTGGATCGCTACTATACTCGCTGTAGCAGGTGTATTTACAATTAGCGCAGGCTTTACACAGTACGGTCAAATAGCATATCTCGTATCCAGCATGTGCTGGGTGTTTGTTGGCATGGTATGGAGTGACAGAGCTATTATGATTGGCTCGAGTATCAGCGGTACAGCAGTTGCAATGAACTTAGTACAGAGTTATGTAGTATAATGGAGTTACACGAAGTACTAGGAATACTACTTGTCATAGGTTTACCTTGCTTGATATTTTGGCGTTTAGGTTGGTTTAAAAACCAATATGGAGATGCTAAATTAGACTTTGGACCAGAAAAACCTGAAAAACTATGGAGTTTCGATGGCTTGCTTTATGTGTTATGGAACTGGAAAAGTTATACTGCTAAAGCAGTATGGATAGGTGCAATGCCATTTATTTGGTATTATGATGGATTTGGTGCTGTCTTTGGATGGTTTGCTTTTGGAGGCGCACTAATATTACTTGGAAGATTCTGGGAGTTATTTAAACGATGAGTACACTTAGAGAAGATGCAGAAAATCATCAAAATATGTTTGATGTAGACGACGAAGCAATCCGAAATCTTGTTATACTTGCAAAAGAATGCGAGGGTGTCGATCCAATTGACTGGGGCGAACTTGCGATAACAGAAGAACAAGCCTACATAATGATGGCAACACATGTGCTACAAATGGAAAGAAATCACTTGACAGATGGCGCAATTATTGTTAAACTATTAGTTGAGAACTTCGTATTAAATTTAAAATTGTTAGGAAAAAAATGAGACAAGATATTTACAGTACTACAGCACAGTTGACAAACACTCGTACTGATGTTACAATAGAAGCTGAAGTAGCAGACTTAAAAGAAAACGTATCGCTTAACGCATTCGTTGCCGGGGAAAAGATTCATATGAAATGGACTGGCCGAATTTATGTTGGTAGCATACATGGAATGGAATTAACAACTACTGGTCCTAAAGTTATTAGATCAGTTAATACAAAGGGGAGATACTAATGCCACTTATACCTATGGTAGTTGAGCAAGAAGCTCGAGGAGAACGTTCATACGATATTTACAGTCGATTGCTGAAAGATCGTATTATTATGCTAAATGGTCCTGTTGAGGATAATATGGCAAATCTAATTGTAGCACAAATGTTATTTTTAGAAAGTGAAAACCCTGATAAAGATATTAATTTGTATATTAATTCACCAGGCGGTGCTGTAACAGCAGGACTAGCAATTTATGATACCATGCAGTTTATTAAATGTGATGTACGCACTATTGTAATGGGTCAAGCATGTTCAATGGGCAGTTTCTTAGCACAAGCAGGTACAGAAGGTAAACGAGTTGTATTACCTGAAAGCCGTACAATGATTCACCGTGTAAGTTCAGGCACTCCTGGTACAAGCGGTAGTGTTCATATTCAAGAACTGCAAATGGAAGATATCAAACGTCACTACGAAGAGTCACAGAAAGTTAACAAGCGTCTGACAGAGCTATATGTAAAACACAACTCTGCAGGCAAAACATATGAGGAATTGTTTGAAACAATGAAGTTTGATACATTCCTAACAGCAGACGAAGCAGTAGAAAACGGCTTTGCTGATAAAGTAGTGGAGAATAGATAATGGTAGAACCAGTAGACGTAAGCAAAAAGCATTTTTATATGAGCATGGCTAAAAGCGGCCTTCGACTAGCAGGTTGCGGCGCAGCCTTTGCTACTAACGCAATTGGTTGGTTTGTAATCTTTTTTGCAGCCGCTGAAGTACTAGGCATTTTAGAAGAACTATGAGTGCAGCGATTTGGCATGCCGACAAACTAAAAGAGTTTGTTGCAGATAAAAAAGGTATTCCTACTAGAGAAGAACTAGTAGCATTACTTAAAGAAAATATAGTAGAAGTTACTTTTACTAAATTAAACGGTGATGAAAGAGTTATGCCTTGTACACTACAAGAGTCATACTTACCTCCTGCCAAAAAAGATGATCCTATTACCCAAAAGAAAGTTCGAGAACTAAACGAAGAAGTAGTTGCAGTATGGGTAATAGATGCAAAAGGCTTTAGAAGTTTTCGATACGATCGTTTAAAGTCAATAAGAATTATAGAGGACGAGCAAAATGAATCCTGAAGATTTTAGTTATAGTTTTAGTTGGACACAACCTTATTACGGCTACACTTGGCCAGACCCCATTAAACAAATCAATGTAATGAATGAAATTGCACGTATGGATTTTCTTGAAGAGCAAATCCAATCTATGACATCGTATCCTGATGCAGAAAAAATTATCCATCAAATTATGGGAAGGCAGAGTGATGGATGAAGGACAAATTTTAGAACATTTAATTCTAGATGATATGCAACAATGGGTTGAACATCGTTTACTTAACGGTCAAGACATGTACGATTACTTAGAAACTGTTGAACAAGACCTAGGCAAAGATGCAAAGTCACAAGAGTTACAAAGGTTAATGGACACTTATTATAGTGACCATATTTTGAAAGTATGATCAAAGAAGTACTAAAAGCATTAATAGGTGTAGGTAGTTTACCAGAAGACCCACCTAAGCCTACTATTTTTAATTTTATGCTTTTCGGATTTCTTTTAATTTTAGGTTTTTTAGGGGCAGTTGTAGGACTGCTATTTTTTGCAACATTAATAATAGATGTATAGGAGAACTTATGTTAGATATACAAGGTATCATGGAAGATAGAATAGCATTCTATGCCAAGGATATTGACAAGCCTTATTATGTAAATGGATTTGACGGAACATTTGCTATAACAGAACATAGCAGAATTCCAGAAGTATTCAAAGGCTTCTTGCAACACCATTTTGGTGTTATTCGACTTAGCCGAGTTAAAATTGAAAAAATTAACGAAGCATTAAATGAAATTTGGGAAGGACCAGGATCAGTTGAAAAGGTACTTCGCAAAGAAATGGAATATCGTCTTGCTGGTAAAGATGTAAAAATTATGGCCAGTGATATCATGAAGAAAACATATGATGACGATGACCTAAGAGAGGAAGAACAGCCTCTAATGACTACAGCCGATTTGTTTGATAAAAATTAAACAAGTAGGTAAGTAAAGAGTATTCCGCGATAGCTCAGTTGGTAGAGCAAGTGACTGTTAATCACTGGGTCCCTGGTTCGAGCCCAGGTCGCGGAGCCAATTTTACACTCAGCAGGAAGCATAGCAACTTGCACTAGACTGATAAACTAGGAGTGTAATTGGAGAGTTGGCTGAGTGGTCGAAAGCACACCCCTGCTAAGGGTGCATACGTGAAAGCGTATCGAGGGTTCGAATCCCTCACTCTCCGCCAAAAACTAGGATAAGTAAAATATGAATACTTGTCCAGAATGTAAGACAGAGTTAGGATACAATGACTTTTGTCCTAATTGTAGAGTAAAAAGATAAAGCCGGATTAGCTCAGTTGGTAGAGCAGCTCACTTGTAATGAGAAGGTCGCGAGTTCGACTCTTGCATCCGGCACCAGTTTAAGGGGCCGTAGCTCAGTTGGGAGAGCGTCTGGTTTGCATCCAGAAGGTCGCAGGTTCGACCCCTGTCGGCTCCACCAAATAAGGAAATAGTATGGAACACATGACAGACTGCTTTGATCTAGTTGATGAAGCGTGGAATAGATGGGGTAGTGCCCAGGTTACATACATTAGTGGAACAGGGCCAATGCGAGATCGCAAAGGCAATATACTTCCTGAGTCTCTCTTAGGAGATTACGAAGTACATGAATTTAAAGTAGGTGTGCGTCCTTCAATTTGGTGCATTTGGGACGGTGAACAATTAACGTTGTCTAAATATCCTGCAAGTTACAAACCTCTTGCTGAAACCTATGCTCCGCCTGATAATATTTAAACTACCAGTTTTCTACTGTTTTTTTATTCTAAATGATAAATAAGCGTGAAAAACATAATATATGATTATAATATATTATAACTACTAATTATAAATGAAATCAAAAAAACTGTTAGACGAAAGTACACTACGAGATCGTATTGAAGTAGGATTTCTAGTGAGTATTTTTTTGATGACTTTATACGGAGTAAATCCACTATGATAACACAGAAAAAAAGTTGGGCAGAATGGTTTTTTCATTATTGGATACTACCTTGGAATACAGGTTGGCAATGGAGGAAACAACCAATGCAGGATGAGGAGGAGGAATGATAGAATTCTTAATTTTTATTGCTTGTATAATTGTTTCTTTTGTTTACCTAAAATATGCTCCTATGCATGATCTAAGATATGTTCTAGCAATGAGAGAAGCCGAACGACAACACAGACATACAGGAGAAAACAAAACTAATGACGGACTTGATAATTAGATTAAAAAATAATCGATCAGTTTGCGAAATTTGTGAGGCAATATCGGCAACGGCAGTTCCAGCACTAATTTTAATGCTACCGGTATTTATAATTTACGCTGCATCTTAAAATAATGGTTGACAAAGCTAAATACTGATACTATAGTAGTAACATACTAAACAAAAGGATACTTACATGTTCAAGACAGTTACAACAAATTTTCGTTGGTGCCCGCCAAGAGGTAGGGGCTTGTCTTGACGTGATATTTGAGTACGTGAGAAAGCCCCAAGCGAAAGCAAGGGGCTTTTTTTATGGGTGAAGTGTTATGGTAGCACGGCAGTCTCCAAAACTGCAAGCGGGGGTTCGACTCCCTCCACCTATGCCACGGGGATTAGCACAGTCTGGGAGTGCGTTCCGTTTGGGGCGGAAAGGTCGCAGGTTCGAATCCTGCATCCCCGACCAATTATGTGAGAGTGGCGGAATGGTTACGCAGAGGATTGCAAATCCTTGTATGTGAGTTCGATTCTCACCTCTCACTCCATGGTTGACATTTAGATGAAAGTCAACTATAATATTATTTTACGCGGCTGTAGCTCAGCTGGATAGAGCATTGGTCTACGAAACCAAGGGTCAGGAGTTCGAATCTCTTCAGCCGCGCCAATGTAAATACAGCATGTTTAGAACTGGCTTTTACAATGACAAAGCATGTATTGTATTAATTCCAAAGAATGCAAGCACCGCAATCTCTGCATACTGTAGTTGGACACCTACTGACTACAAGCACATCAATAGACGCACATACATTGCTGTAATACGAGATCCAATAGATAGATGGATTAGTGGTGCAACAGAGTACCTATGGAGATGTCAGCAGTTTGATAATACAGATATTAGAAGTTTTAATTTAGAAAAACTGCATCTAGACAAGCACACACAACCGCAACATACATTTATTGAAATGCTCGATCCAAACAGAACAAAGTTATATCAGTTCGAACCTAATCTTTTGCATCGTATGCAAGAAGATTGGAACTGTTTTAGAAAGACTGCAACTCTAGACATTATTAATACAATTGATGGTAACAGAAACAAAGTAAAAATTAGAAATTATGTAACTGAACACGCAAACTATAATAAAATCAATGACTTTTACGCCAAAGATTTAGAGCTTTTTCAGTTGACAACAGCATAAAATGAGCTTATAATAGTTATATTAATTAGGCACACACAGAGGCACACAAGATGGCAGATATTTGGGTTTTAAGCGACACTCACTTCAACCACGCTAAAATTTTAGAGTTTTGTGATTACGATGGCAAGCCCACAAGGCAGTTTGCTAATGTAGACGAGATGAATCAGTGCATGTTAGACAACTGGAACGATACTGTTAAAGACGGCGATACAGTTATTCACTGTGGAGATGTGTTGTTTGGTATGGATAAGGTTGCATGGATGGAGGCAAACTTTGCTAAGTTGCCTGGCAAGAAAAAACTTGCACTAGGCAATCACGATAATGTTAAGCACCTTGCTCCATTCTTCAAAGATATACAGTACTGGTACAACATTGATAACTTGGTGTTTACCCACATGCCTTTGCACCCGCAAACACTAGGTGAAAAGTTGCGCTGGGACGGACAAGATGTTGTAAACGTACACGGACACGTTCATAGTAATCCTTCACCGGAAGGACCTTACAAATGTGTTTGCGTAGAGCAAATTAATTACACTCCGGTGAACTTAGATGCTTTACGAACACCGATTGTATGAGTTTGAAAAGTGGCAGGGCGGTAAGATTACTGATAGACTTACTGCTCTTGCTACACCTAAACAAGCGACGTGGTATGCACTACAAGGATATACAGTTTTTGATTACCACGAATCACTAGAAATGGAGCCAGAATATTATGAAACTGAAGGATTTCAAACTATTGGAAACTGATGTACCTAAAGGTGTACAAGCAGTTCTTGACTTTGGCAAATATCACTTGAGTATTGTCAAGAGCGATTTCTCATATGGCGGCAGTCAAGGAAAATACGAAATCGGCGTGTTTGATGCCAATGATGGTGTTGCTTCGGATATGGTAGAACTTCCAGGTATTACTAATGAAGGCGATACAATAAAAGGATGGTTGACAGAAGCTGAAGTTGATGGTATAATAATGAAGTTATATACAGCAACAGGCACAACACCGAGGCAAGTATGAAAAAGTCAAAGTTTGAACGCTATCTAAGACCTACCGTCTTTTCGCCTAAGGGCCATTGGATGGTAGGCACTATCTGGCCTATGCAAGGTAGTAAAGATAATGTTTATAATGTAGAACTACATGACAAAGGTTTTAACTGCGATTGTCCTGGATTTACATTTAGAGGTGCTTGCAAGCATTCACAAGCAGTATTAAAGAAAGTTGAAAGGGCAATGGCATGAGAACACAACCAGACGCAATTATTCGTCAACTTGAAATCCACAACAGTCGCTTAGACAAAGAAGGCATTATTCGAGCGGCATACGACGAAGGATTGCCAGAGTTTTTTGAAGGTCTTACAATGGCCCTAGATCCTCTCATTACATTTGGTGTAAAACAAGTCCCTGAGCGTTCAGACATATTAACTGGACAAGGATTGTCTTGGGAAGTGTTTAAAGAACTTGCTGAAAAACTACAACAGCGTGAGCTAACTGGACATGCGGCACGTGATGCTATTGAACTAGCAATGGGTGTTGCTACTACAGAACAGTGGAATGATTGGTACCGTCGTATCCTTATCAAGGACTTACGTTGCGGTGTTAGTGAAAAGACTGTAAACAAAGTAGTACCTGGAACTGTACCTGTGTTTACTTGTGCTCTTGCTCATGATAGTGCCAAGCACGAAAAGAAAATGGTAGGTCCTAAGCAGATTGAAATTAAACTAGACGGTGTTCGAGTACTTACAGTTATTAAAGGTGACAAAGTAGAAATGTTTAGTCGTAATGGTAAACAATTTCACAACTTTGATCATATCATTAACGAAATCAAAGAGGTGCTAAAAGAACATCCTGTACCTTATCCGCTTGTTTTAGACGGAGAAGTAATGAGTGCTAACTTTCAAGATCTTATGAAGCAGGTGCACCGTAAGGACAACGTAAAAGCGAATGATGCTGTGCTACACTTGTTTGATACTATTCCATTAGGTTGTTTCTTAAAAGGCGAGTGGGATAAACCACAGAGTTTTAGAAGCCTTATTACTAGCCATTGGGTACGTGATCATCAAAGCGTTTTAAAGCACGTACAGGCACTTGAATGGGAAGATGTTAACTTGGACACACCCGAAGGACAACAACGCTTTGTAGAGCTTAATAAAGCGGCTGTAGACGGTGGATATGAAGGAGTTATGATCAAAGATCCTGATGCACCGTATGAATGTAAGCGTACTCATGCTTGGCTCAAAGCAAAGCCATTTATTGAAGTAACATTGGAGGTAAAGGAGATTGAAGAAGGTACTGGCCGCAACGAAGGACGCCTTGGAGCGTTTGTCTGCGAGGGAATCGACGACGGAAGACATATTCACGTTAATGTTGGCAGCGGCTTCACTGATGCTAATCGTGACGATTTTTGGAACAGCCGTGATGATATTATCGGCAATTTAGTAGAGGTACGAGCAGATGCTATTACGCAAAATCAAGACGGCACTTATTCGCTTCGTTTCCCAAGGTTCAAAACCTTCCGCGGATTTGAAGTCGGCGAAAAAATCTAAACCAAATATTTGTGTGTGGGATCTAGAACGTGAAGGCTAAGTATGTCTTACACGAGTTTACAATGGGCGATGTGGATGATGTAGAAATCTATGTAGCAGAGCCTATTTATAACTGGCAGCAGACACCCGAAGGCAAATGGGCAATGGAAAAAGCAGAAGATGTATACTGGACTTCTACTCCAAACCCTCACACCTATGGACACCGCATTAAGATTATTGGCACACTCAAAGATAAGTATGCTACATTCTACGAATTAAAGAAAGCACAATGAATCGTATAAATCAAATGCTTACTCGGCTGGCTATTAGTTCGGGCGGATTTGAATCAAGTCGAAGAGTGCCAATGGCTGCTGGCATTACCTATAAGAAACATCTCATTTCTACAGGTGTTAATCGAAGAAAAACTCACCCAATGATGTTAGGTGAAGGATACCGCACAGATCAACTGTTTATGCATGCCGAAGTAGACGCTATACGCAACGCTCTACGCTTGATTACACCCGAGCAACTCAAACAGTGCGACTTACACATAGTACGTGTTAAACGACCGCATATTGCGTCTAACAGGTGGGTATACGGTCTTGCTAAACCCTGTGCAGGCTGTTCTAATATAATCAAGAGCTATGGCATTAAAAGAGTTTTTTGGTCTGAAGATGAGTCAAAAATACTTGACTTTGTAGCATAGTGGCTATATAGTAGTAAAATAATTGAAATTGCAAGGACAATACAATGGCACTTCCAAAAACAAAACGTAAAGCACCTAGAGCTGCTCCTCGTATCAAACGAGGTGGTAAAATCGAAGCACCGGGTTGGGACGGCTGGGAAGAATGGACTGGTCAGCAGATTCATCGTCACAGACAACACACCCGTCAGTTCTATTACGAAGAATTTAAACCCGCAGATCTTTATCCTGCAATTTTTGAATGGATGGAAAAGAGTGGCGAGTATACTAAAGAACAAATTAAACATGCAAAAGCAATGCCTAACACTTTTATTAGTGTTACAAGTGCTATTGTTGCAAAGCAGTTTCTAAATGGAATGCCGGGGTATGTAAAAGCTGAAGATGAATATTGGCAAAGTCTTCCAGGAACAATAGGCGAAGCAAAAGATCCAAAGATATTTTTACAAAAAAGAATTGAACATTATATCGAAGAAGGCTCAAAGGTTGTTGTTGAAAAGAAAGAAGAAGCCAAAAACGAAGCTAAGAAGCATGTTCCTACGATTCAAGAACGTATTCGCGATCAAGCATACGAAATGGCAGAACCAATTGATGAATGGTTAGAAGTTTGGATTAGCGATAAAGATAACTTTGATCCTAAAGGATTTGACTTTAAAAAACATTTTAAAAAGATACAACCTAGCCAAGCACATGCTCGTAAAATGCGATCTTTTTGGGAGTCTGAACTTGAAGACTTTAACGAACTAGAACGATTCCCTACTGCTGGCCAACTTAAGAAGATGAGCGAGTTTGAAGCAGATCAATGGGCACAACTTAAAGAAGGTTATAGTCATCTTAAAAAATCAGACATTGCAAAGTATCGCAAAGCAATTGAGACTGTAAATGCAGAGCTTGACTTTATTATTGAACAAGCAAAAGCAACACGTAAACCACGTAAGCCTAAGCAACGTTCAGCAAGTAAGATTGTTGAAAAGCTCAAGTTTAACAAAGCAGATGACAAGTATTCACTTGCATCAATTGATCCTACACTTATTGTAGGTGCAAACGAACTTTGGGTATTTAATGTTAAAACACGGAAACTAGGTAAGTATGTTGCGTCAAATGTAGATCCAAAAGGACTAATGCGTGACGGCACTGGACTTAGTGTCAAAGGTACAACTATTATCGGATTTGATGAAGCACAGAGTATTCAAAAGACTTTGCGTAAGCCACCCGAACAATTAAAAGAGTTCAAAGCCGCAGGTAAAGTAGCACTACGCAAGTTCTTAGATAATATTAATACAACAGATACCAAACTAAATGGTCGCTGTAATCCTGATACAGTGCTTCTAAAGGTATCTTGATAAATAGTTATATGAAGAACAAATCAGTTGACCCAATAACTCTAAAACATTCGCAAGAAGGTTTGATTCAGTTAGCAGAATTGCTAGGAACACTAGCAACAGTGCCAAGTGATGTAAAGCCTAATGTGGACGATATTCCTCAGGGTGGAATAAGCGGAAATAAAATTAATGGCGGAACTATTAGTAATTTTAGTTCTGTTGGTATTAAAGACAGTGCTACTAAGTTATCTGTACTAATAGACGACGATGGTATTAGCACAGATAAAATAGATGTTGACGAAGTAGTAGGCGATACTACAGTATCCGGAAACTTAGATGTAGACGGTGATCTTACTGTCCGCAAAATATATGCAGATGAAATTGCAGGCGACCTAAGAAATAGTTCTTCAAAATCCTTAGAGTTTAGTGCTACAGACGGAACAGTATACAACAAAGGTTTGTTGTGGCAAGGCGATGGCACATCAAAACAACTAGTATTAAAGAATAATCCAGTCAGACTGTGGTCTAGTATTAGTATTGATATGGCTAGAGATGCTGCTTATTATATCGGTAGTGAGCCGGTAATATCATCATCAGGATTAGGAAATAGCGTTAGATCAAGCAAACTAAGATCTGTAGGTACACTTGAGTCTTTAGATGTTGCTGGACATGTTTCGTTTGGCGATGGTTTTAGATATAATACTGATACTGATAGACTAGGTATTGGTACTGAGCAACCAAATGGTAACTTCGCAGTGCAAGGCTGGGGAAGTGAGTTTGTAGTTGATGTAGACGACACTGACATTCGTATTGGTGCATTTAGTAATTCAGGTGTTCATTTAATTACAGATGATACTCCTAGAATTAGTATTAGTAAATCAGGCAAGGTTGAATTCGGTATTAGAGGTGCTAATTCAGCAGATGTAAATATACACGGCAAACTTGGTATTGGAGTAACATCAGTTAATGATGTATCTCTAGAAACTAACGGTTCTGTTAGATTTGAAGGTAAAAAGTTTGCAGTATCTAATACAGAACCTGTAGACGGAAATTGGAACAAAGGCGACATTGTTTGGAATTCAGATCCAAGACCTACATCATATGTAGGATGGGTATGCGTTAAAAGCGGAACTCCAGGCGAATGGAAAACTTTTGGTTCTATATCGGTTTAAAACTAAACATAATCCTAACAATAATCACTATAAATATTTGTGCTAGAACACTAAGTTTCTAGAAAGGGAAATCTATGTATAAAAAAACAGAAAAACAGGCACAATACTGGCGTTATGCGGCGTGGACACTACCATTTGTCGCACTAGCCATCCTTATAGGCGAAAAACTACTAGGCTTTGATACAGCACCTACATCAGTCATAATCGCTGTTACATTTGTCGCAACCAGTGTATTCTGGTGGTGGTGGGCGATAAGTAAAATAGTATATATGATAAAATGTTCTCACAGAGTAGAGAGTAATTTTGAAGCAATAAAAAATGAACTAAGCGAGATAAAAAAAGATGTGGGCAATAGGCAACGGAGAGAGCCGGACTCCGATCAAGATTGATCTTCTCGAAGGTCCAAAAGTAGGGTGTAATGCCCTATGGAGAGATTACTACACTGATTATCTAGTATGTGTTGATAAACGTATGATGTCAGAATGTTTGCGAGCAAACGTAAATGGCAAAGGCACATTACTATATACAAGATCTGATTGGTATGATAGATTTATAGCAGAACGTGTTCGTCCAGTTCCGCCATTGCCTTATAAAGGTGACGAAAGAGCAGACGAACCCTTTCATTGGGGTAGCGGACCGTATGCTATACTTATTGCTGCAATGTATGCAAAAGAAGGATTTGTCAATCTAATAGGTTTTGACCTATACAGTAAAGACAAACTTGTTAATAACATCTATAAAAACACACCTAACTATTCGATATCTAATAAAAGAGCAGTAGATCCAAGATATTGGATACATCAAACAGGTATGATTTTTAACTGTTTTCCTAAAATTCAGTTTGTTATATATCAAACCGACAATTGGGAAATGCCAACAGCCTGGAATTATCCTAATGTAAAGGTTGACAATATAAGTAATATCATATATAATAAAGACTAACTAATAGGACTTGGCGTCAACCCTTCTAATTCTGCCGCCACATATTTATAGGAGAAAATATATGGCAAGACATTTAAGCACTAAACATTACGGACACAACATTGGCTTATCAGCAGTGTTCCGTCAACCAAACGCAGATCATTCACACTGTCATTTACTACACGGTTACAGTCTAGCATTTACATTTACATTTGGTTGTGATCACTTAGACAACAAAAACTGGGCAGTAGACTTTGGAGGACTAAAACCTTTGAAGGCTTGGTTAGAGGATCACTTCGATCACAAAGTAGCAGTTGATAAAAATGATCCGCATTTAGATAAGATGCGTGAACTTGAAGAAATGGATCTAGCAGAGATTCGTGTTTTTGATGGTGTAGGAGCAGAGAAGTTTGCTGAACACGCATTTAACTTTGCAGACAAACTTATACGTGAAGCAACAGACAATCGTTGTTATTGTGTACGAGTCGAGTGTGCAGAACACGGAGCAAACTCAGCTATCTACGAGGCATAAATGCAAGACCGCTGGTTCGTATGCTTAAAGCACGGAACTAAGTATGATGCAGAGTATGTGAATACTCTGCATTCTATGTTCAAACGAAATGCACCTAGTGATGTTCGTTTTGCTTGTTACACCGATAACAGAAATAATATTAATAAAGATATTGAAACTTTTGATTTACCATTTGTTGGCAATGTAACAGGTTGGTGGTACAAGCCTTTATTTTTTAAACCTGATTTACCTACTCAAGGTACAATATTATATTCAGACCTAGACGTCATAATCTTTAATGACATTGGCAAATTTTATGATGTGTATCCTAACAAGTTTTGTATACTTAGAGACTTTACAAGAAAAATGCGCCCCGATTGGCCTAAGTTTAACAGCAGCATTTTTAGATTAGAAGTCGGCAGTCATTCTTACGTTTATGAAAATTTTATTAAAGATCCTCGCAAGCACATAAGATTACATCACGGCGATCAAGATTATATCTACGAACAAGTTATAAAAGGTAATCATTTATATCAATTGTATCCTGACAGTTGGGCACAAAGTTATAAGTGGGAAATGCGCAACATGGCAAAGATAACTAGAATAGACGGAGTTCGAACATTTGCTGAAAAAGGACATCCGTACATTAAGAAAGATACAAGCATAGCAGTATTTCACGGACAACCTAATCCTCGAGAATGTAACGATGATTGGGTGATTGACAATTGGAAATAAAGGTGTTATAATGGATTTGAAATTTACAACTTGCGGAGACTATATGTCGCAGACACAAAAACGTATCGGTTTTGCATGTAAGTACATGCATCCTGATCAAACACAAAAGAAAAAGTTACTAGAGGAAATACAACGTCCGCTAAATACTCGTAGCACAACAGTACAGTGGCTCAACAGACAGACACGTGATGTTGCTGAAGAACGCTTGTGGGACATTATGGTCCATAACATTGCGTCATACAAAAGGTTGATTGAGTATGTTGGAAGTCTTCCCCCTCAACTTAGAATGGTCAGATTGGGTAGTGATGTACTTCCTGTTTATACCGAGCCTACTTGGTGTTATTTTTGGCGCAAGCCAGATGTTATTGAATATTGCGACAAAGAATTTGCAAAAGTTGGAGAAACAGCAAGAGCACTCGATGTCCGACTATCAATGCATCCGGGACAATTTACTGTACTTGCCTCAGATAATCCGGAAATTGTTGAGAGGAGCATAGAAGAATTTGAATATCACACCGATGTCATCCGCTGGATGGGTTATGGACGCAAGTTCCAAGACTTCAAGTGCAACGTACACATCTCAGGCCGCAAAGGTCCAGCCGGTATCAAAGACGCACTTAAACGCCTCTCGCCGGAGGCAAGAAACTGTATTACAATCGAAAACGACGAAAACAAATGGGGACTCGAACACAGCCTTGAGCTTGCAGACGATCTCGCTTTGGTGCTAGACATACACCATCATTGGTGTAGGGAAGGAGAATATATTGAACCTAATGATGAACGCTTTGAACGTGTTATCGATAGTTGGCGCGGTGTGCGTCCTGTCATTCATTACAGTGTTAGCCGTGAAGATGTACTCACAGGTTTTAATTCAAATATACGACCAGACATGGGTGCATTACTTGAACAAGGATACAAAAAAGCTAAACTAAGAGCACATTCTGATTATATGTGGAATGATGCTGTAAATGATTGGGCATTAGAATTTTTAGACTATGCAGACATCATGGTCGAGTCTAAATGCAAGAATCTTGCAAGCATTGACTTATATAAATACAAAGACGCAAAGGAAGATTATGAACTATTTGAATCAAATGTACGGGCGCAAAAAGCCTACGGACCAGACCCAATCATCATCTGATAAAAATCCAAATCGTGTTACTGGTGGGCTTCGTGCTCAAGGTGTAGATACTATCACTATGTTAGGAGAAGATGGTTCAAGCCAAGAACTTCCTACACTTCAATATGTGCGATCACTAGAAGAACAGTCAAAAAAACAGCGAGCGGCTATAAACGTTTTAGAACGTAAGCTCGCTCGCCAAGAAACTGCAATTAGTCAATTACAGTCTGCTATTTCGCGCTCTTAAGTCTAGCTAAAATTTCATCCTTCTTAAGACTTGCATTGGCAGGAACGCCTCTATGCTTTGCTTCTTTAAGAAGTTGAGTTTTAGTTAACTTATCAAAATCGCAACCTTTGCCTGAGCCTTTTTTCTTGGTAGACTTGGCAGAGGATTTTTTAGTAGTTTTAGGCTTAGATACCTTTTTCTCTACAGCTGGTGCAGGCTCTGCTGCTGGCACAACTGGATCTGAAGTTCCAATACCTAAAAGTTTCTTTAACCAATTTATCATAATTTTCCTCCTATAGGAACAATTATTTACTAAATATAATACAACAGGAGATTAAAAATGGTTAAGAAATTTATTGTTGATAGACTAGGCGAACGTACTACATTAGACGGTGCTGTATTGGTAGGTGCTGGTATTGCGTTCTTAATCTTTAAGCCAATCGCAAGTCTCGTAGCATATGGCGCTATTGCATATGGTGCATGGACTATGTTCAAAAAAGAAAAATAATCACAACTTACTAATAGGGAGATCAGAGCTCGCAGGCAAGTTCCATACTTGTTTTCGTTCTACTCCCTTTTTCTGAGCAAACTTCTTACTATCGCAATTATTACATACGTGAAAGTAATTGTTGTTTAGACGTTTTGGATCCATTTTTCCACGTTCTCTTTCAAATTCAGTATCACAATTATCACATCTTAGTATTACTACTCTTTTGTCTCTGTAGTAATTGTGCATATGACCGTTTTTACTACGTCTTTGATGCCGCTCTCTAATTGAAATTTCTTTTATAAACATAACTATATTTACATTAAGATTATAAAACAGATCGATAAATACATTAAATTAGGAGACCATATTGTTCGTAGTTACCCTTACTGAAGCTGCAAAAAGCAAAATAATTGAACTTTGTAAAGCAAAACCTGATAGTTTTGGTGTGCATTTAGGCTTAAAAGGCGGAGGTTGTGCAGGGTTTGAATACGAATGGGATATGATCGATAAAGACAAAGTAGGTGTTAATGATGAAATTATTGACTGTGGTCAAGGTAATTTAGTTATTGATTCTATGAGTTTAATGTACTTATTTGGTAGTGAAATTGATTACACTACAGACGTGTTTGCACAACAGTTTGTTGTAAACAATCCTAATGCACAAAGTGCATGTGGCTGTGGAGTGAGTGTTAATTTCAACAATCAGTCATTAGAAGACAACATACAAATTTTGGAGCTCAAATAAAATGGCAAGACAAGAAGTAGATATCGGCGTTGAAGGTAATGACGGAACCGGTGATAGCGTCCGCGAGTCGTTTCGTAAGGTAAACGAAAACTTCAGAGAAATATATGCAGTTGTAGGTAAAGGTGGCCAAATTAGTTTTACTAGTTTGTCTGATACACCAGACACCTTAGACGAGTTTGAAGGCGGCGGAGTAAAAGCATTTATACCCGTAGTAAAACAAGACGCTACAGGAATTAGAATATCTGAACTAGCATCGGACAGCGCCTTTGGTGAGGGTGCTGTAGACACTATTCAATTTGATGTATCTGTTGATGGTAAACTTATTCTTAGTATTGCTAATGTTAGATTGATTACTGATCCAGCACCAACACTAGGTGGTCCTTTAAATGCTGCTGGACAAGTTATTGCTAATGTTGATACTGCAAATATTTCTGCGTTTAACAACGTACACGGTACTGCTCTTTCAGTTGATGATATTGTAATTGATAAAAAGTTTGCTGATAAATCATATATTCCACGCCAATTGCCAGGCGAAACAATTAATGTTCCAGAAGAACCTGCAGATCAAGTAGACTACGAATTTAGTTTTAGTGTTTTAACAGGTGATAATAGAGCTAATGTCACAGCACACGGACTAACTAGAGGTTCTGACGGCGCTCCATATATTTTTAAAACAACAGGTGCTGGCCTAAATTGGTCAAGAACTGTTTTTGACGAAGCTGAACAACAATTTGTTTCTCAGAGTTCTTTAGATACAGACGAAGATGGAAATTTAATTTATAACAAAGTTCAAAACGGTGACACAGTGTACATTGGTGTTATTGATGTAAACAACATCGGACTTTGGTTTAATGCTGCCGATGCATTGGATTCAGATGTAGCAAATAGAGAAAGATTACGTCTTAAATTATCACTTATCGATTCTCAAGAATTAAAATTACAAGATGCAAACTATGATGAAACTCTTGAAGGGTTCTTCTTACGTAAGCAAGTAATGCCAAGAGAAAGTGTTGTTAGACGACAAGGTGATAAAATGGAAGGTGCTCTTATCTTGCATGATCACCCAGGTGATTTAGCAGGTGCAGGATCTCCTAATGGCGACGATGACTTACAAGCAGTTTCAAAATTATATGTTGATAGTCAATCACAAGAATCAAGTGCTAACCTTTTTGTTAGTACAGTAGGTGACGATGATCAGTTGATTGCGCCTCCAGGTAAAGAAGGTGCATCATTAGCATACGCATATAGAACACTAGGCGCAGCAGCAAGAAAAGCAGAAGCAATACAAATTGCATCGTCATATGAGCCAGGTCCTTACATGCAGGATATTATTAGTTCAAGAACTATTGATCCTAATTCTCCTCCAGTAATTGAAAAATCAAGAGTACAAACCGGCGGCATTAGTGTCGGTGGCAATGTTAACAGACAAAATACAAAAACTATTATTGATGCTAACATAGACTTTATTATTGCAGAAGTTATTGCATGGGCACAAACACAAATAACAAACAAAGTTACAACTAATCTTGCTGATATTGTTGTAGACTGGACAGGGCGTGTATTTGATGTAAAATTAGCTGAAGACGAGCTCCTTAAATCAATCAATGCATCAACACTTGATTATCTAAGTGGTAACTCAGTTAACTTCTTATCAAATAGAGCAGCAATTGAATACTATCAAGACGAATATGGAAGGTCACAAGCTGGCTTAATTAAAGAAGTCTTTGCTACATTACTTGAAAGAACAAGATCACTAGTTGGTAGTATAATTATTCAATCACAAGTTGATCCTGTTTATCAAAGTATATACGACCAGCAGTACATAAGTTTTGGTGCAGACGTTCCAGATCTAGACGATCTAGCATTTGTTGCTGGTGATTCTGGCACACTTCAATTACAGCGTAACATTATTAAAAATGGAGTCTTTAGTGCAAGTGATGTTCCTACTACAGGTACACGTTTTGTTATGTTCTTCTCAAATACTGTAAACGGTGTAAGTGAATCAGGCTTTGTTGATCAAGGTAATCCGCAAAACAGAGATTTAAGAGTTGGTAAAATTATTAGAGGTAAGACATCCGGAGCACTAGGTAGAATTATTTCTTATTACACAGGTGCTGATGCTGTTAATAATCCAGGTTCCGATGATGACAGAGTCGAATTGGAACTACTAAAACCAATTGAGTTTATTGTTGGAGAAAATTTAGAGTATGGTAATATTGTGAACGAGAGAAATATTACCATTAAGATAGAAACAGGCACATACTACGAAGACTATCCAATTAAAGTTCCACCAAATGTATCATTAGTTGGTGATGAATTTAGACGTGTTATCATAAGACCACGTCGTAGAACGTCTCAGTCACCTTGGGCTTCTACATACTTCTATAGAGATCAAGAATTTGATGGCTTAACTGGTAATCCAAATACTAGTGTTACTGGTATAGCTGATACAAACTTACCAACATCAGGCGAGGCATACACAAATCCTTTAACAGGTGAAGTTGATGGTTACTTTGGTCGACACTATCTAGTTAAACCAGGTGCCCCTAAAAACGTTGACAGATTAGGTACTCTTGCTTTTGATAATCCAGGTAGCTATGTAAATGCAGCAACTCTAATTGAAAAGAACAGAGAGTTTATTCAAGAAGAAATTATTGCGTTTATTGAGTATAGAATTGCTGCAAACTTTGCAGGCTTTATAAATGTATTCAATCCTAGTTTTAATGATCAAGCAAAAGATAGATATAGAAATTATGTCGGTGCTTGGGTAGACGCTATTACAAAAGACTTGCGAGAAGGCGAAAATTTAAATGTATTAGAAGCTCAGGCTAATATCTTCTTTGAGTTACAAGAATATCCAGATGAAGATCAGGTACTTGCTGGTTCTTTGATTAATATGTTGCAAATGATGCAAGATATGGTTAACAACCTAGTTTGGGTAGATAATTTTGTTCAGCCGTACAGAGGAGCAGGACATCCTGTTCAATACATCAACACAAATCTTGTTGTTGAGGACGGTATTGATGCAGACTCAGAAATACTAGACAAACAAGTATCTTTACTTGACTTTGCTATTGAGCCAGCAGTTACTACTGACGAAACAAACTATAACTGTGCAAAATTGTCAACAGACTTAGACGTGTTCTTAATGAATGATGCAACAATTTTGCGTAATATGACAGTTCAAGGTCACGGTGGATTTATGTGTGTGCTTGATCCGGAAGGACAAATACTTACTAAATCTCCATATATTCAAACAGGTTCAAGTTTCTCTCAGACTTTAAACAGACAAGCATTTAGAGGTGGTATGTTAGTTGATGCTTTCTGTGCTAACACTCCGATGAAAGTTACAAGTAAAATTAATAACTTTAGATTAAGAGTTGAGGCAGAAAAGAATTCGGGCTTGTATATTAGAAAACCACAAACACCTGCACCGTTTTATATTGACGGTATTAGATATCAGGTTAATGATATTATTGAATATGACAGAGGTGGTATTAACGGTCCTGCTACTGCAACGCTTGTACTTGATGCACGTTCAGGTAAGATTAATCCAGATAATGTAACAGAGTTTTTAGGATTTGAGCCAGACCCAACCAACATTGTATTGTATCCAGACGGATACGATATTACACTACAAACTGCTGGTAACCGATCACAGTTAGGTAACGACTTTACACAAGTTAACGACTTAGGTTACGGTCTTGTTACTATCAACGGCGGCTTGTCTGAAATGGTATCTATGTTTACATACTACTGTCATACAGCGTACTATGCAGGTAACGGTGGACAAATACGTTCTGTAGCAGGTTCAAACGCTAACGGTGTTTATGGACTAGTATCAGAAGGTAGTGATCCAAACGAGGTACCAGATGATGTTGTTTCAACAAATGACATGGTGCAAGGTGCTGTTACATTTAGTGCGCAGGTTGTACTCACATTAACAACAGAACAAACAGTTGCAGTTGATGATATAATTACCTGCTCAAATAACACAGGTAGTGGTACAGTAATATTCCCTACAGTAGGAAATCAGATATTCCTAAAAGATGTTACAGGAACATATGCTGTTGGTGAAGAAATTATTATCAATGGTACACCGGCAGCTGGTGTAGATATTGCTATACTCGACACAACTTCATATGAGAATAAAGAAGAATCACTAGCAATACACTTGTATGAAATAGAACATATTCCAACTAACAAAGGTGAAATTGAATATTATCACTTTGATGGTGCAACACCTTTAGATAGAATTGCAAGGTATGAACTAGCAAATATCGAAGTTGTAGACGAAATTACTGTTGATGGATATAGAATTGACTGTGCTGACTTAGGACCATCGGGTTCGCCTACAGCATTTGGCGAATATGATCCAGCTAACAGAACAATAGACGAAACAGACCCAGTAACAGCAGTTACAGAAGCACAAATTATTATTACAAAAGTAAGAGCAGAAGGTGGAAAATATAATGTAGCTATATTCAATAATGAAAAAGGTGAACATTATAAAGTTGGCGACACATTTACAATTAAAGGCAGCAAACTAGGCGGCACTGACGGTGCTGCACCAAATCACGATGCTACAGTAACAGTTACTAGAATTAATCAAAGTAGAGAAAATTTTGACTTAGGCATTAATACTGGTTCTATTAGAAGTTTAAGTATTTCTGGTGATATTAATATAATTCCAGGCTATACTCCTTTACGTAATGGTCAAGTGTATAAGGCAAACTTTAGTACTTCAAATGATACTTTTGATAATGACGGTCTACTAGCCGATATTCCAACCGGACAGTATCTAACAATTAGACAAAACAATACACATACGTTCTCTGAAATTGAAAGTACAGGCGATCTAACTATTAGACCAAGTACAGCAATTAATTTCCAAGAAGACTTTGCATACACATATAGATCAATTAGTTTTGGTTCTAATGATTCTGCAGGCGGCGAGTTAGATATTGATCAGTCATTGGTTGGTTTTGATTCAGGCTATGACTATATTAGATTAAATGTTGCTAGAGAAAGAATTGATCTTACACCTGCAGACTTTGACGGAGCTCAAATATCAATTCCAATTAATGGAACTACACTTGGTAACACAACAGGTGATGTAAGCATAGCAATTAATAAACTAACTGAAATTAGAGACATCTGGAGAATTAATAACAACTTCTTAACAGATGCAAACTACAGACCATCAGGGTTAACTGACGGTAGTAGAAATTATGATTTTACTGGTGAGCTTCCTAAAGTTATTGTATGGAATGGTAAGAAACATTATGTATATAACTATAGAGAATTTGTTTTTAATGATACAACTAACTTATATAATGATCAAAGAAAAGTATATAACGAAAATCATTTATTTGCAGTAGTTGATCTTAAAGAAATTGAAGAAGTTAAATTAACGTTTGACTTAGTTGATGTTAACGGCGAAGATGTTCCTCTAAGAACAACATTTCCAAGAATAGTATCTTATCTAGGTGGGATTTCAGAAGCAAGAATTAGACAGGTAGGAAATCAAACTGCTTGGGGTGTTGTTAAAATTGCAGGCAATAGAGCAGACGAAATCAAATTATACGAGTGGAGTGGTGTAAACTTTAACACAACTGGTGCTTTAGAAGTTTGGGAAGGTGATCCAGCAGATCCAGATCCAGCTACTGGTTCATGGACTGCAATGGTAGATCAAAATGGTGATCCTGTAATTCCATCAGCACAAATTATTAGAGAGTCAAATATTACAAACCAGGCAACTGGTATTGTTAGACCACTCACACAAGGCTTTTCAGGAACCATTACACTACGTGCGGGCTTGCAAGATGGTTCACCTGCTACAATTACAATTGATATTTCAACTTGTCGTGCAACAGGCCACGACTTCCTTGATATTGGTACAGGATCGTTTAACCAAAGTAACTATCCGAATGTTATTTTAGGTTTCCCTTCCACACAACCATTACAAGAAAATGAAATACAAGAACGTAACAAAGGTCGTGTGTTCTATGTAAGTACTGACCAAGATGGTTTCTTCCGAGTTGGAAGATTCTTTACAGTTGACCAAGGTACAGGTACAGTTACATTTGCGGCAAGTATTGCACTTTCAGATGTTGACGGTATTGGATTTAAACGTGGTGTTGTTGTTACTGAATTCTCAACAGACAGTGCAATGAGCGATAATGCTGACGATACTGTTCCAACAGAATCAGCAGTACGTGGTTATGTAAGTAGACGTTTAGGTTACGACCAAGCTGGTAATTCTGTTCCAAATCCGTTAGGTCCATCAGTGATTACACAGAATGGTGCTGTTCCGATGTTAGGCAACTTGAAAATGAATGGTAACACCATTGAAAACATTGCTCCAGTTGACATTAATAGTACACCAGGAACAACAGCAGTAAACAGAGACTATGTTGATCTACAAACTCAAGAATATGCAGTGGCAACTAGTCTAAGAGATGTTGAAAACGAAGGCGCTACAACAAACGAGTTCTTAGGATTTACTAATACTAAAACAATTTACATCTCATCAGAAACAAGTGAGCTAGGTGTAAATGCAACATTTGGAATTGGAAAATATTTAACTGATGTTACAGGATCTCAAAACTTTGGTAAAATTGTAGGCAACTATTCTAAGTTGGATATTTCGATAGGTAATGTTATTGTTGTAAGTTTTGAAGCAGGACCAGATTCATACAATGTAGTTACACCAGACGAAAATCCAACACCGATCTATGACGGCGACGGAACATTTGATGTTGACGGAAATCTAACTGGCATCACTACAAGTGGCACACGTAATGGTTTAGTAATTACAGGGCCGTTTGCTGAAATGATTAATATTTCAGAAGAACCATTTGTTGATGATGGCCAAGGCGGCACACAACCTGTAAGTGACATATCTTTAACTACACGTAGATTAGAAAACGACGATCAAGCAGGTACTCCAACTATATTGGATACACCTACAGCATACTTTGACATGCAGATCAATCCAGAAGTTATTGTAAATGCTGATGTTAATATAGCAGCTGATATTGAACAGTCTAAATTATATCTACAAGAAGCAGATAACTTTGTAACAGTTCAAACAGATATTCCAACTGAAAGCATTGCAGACATTGTACAAGGATATACATATCAAATTGTTAGTCTAGGTGATACAACACAAACACAATGGAATAATGCAGCAGGAACTACTGGAGATACATATGTTGCTAACCAAACATTTGTAGCAGTATTAACAGGTGTAGGTGCTACTACAACCGGTACTGTAAAACGTGTAATAAGTACTTCTACATTACCAAAGGGTACAGTTACAAGACAAAACAACCAAGCAGAGCTAGGTTTATCAACATTTGACTTTGCCAACTTTAGAGTTACTAGAGGTTATGTACAATTAAAAAACAACGGTATTACTTTAGATAAAATTAAAAAAATTGGTAGTGATACTGTATTAGGTAATAGTGCAGCGTCAAGTGCAAATGTTGCTGAAGTAACATTTGATACAGTAGTTGATGAAGGCAACGGCCTACAACATGATAACTTCAATACAGTAGATATTAATGGCGATCTAGCATCACCAGCTGACTATGCAACAGCAGGTATAATGGAACGTACTGGTAACGACAGTTATCGAGTTGCACCATTTACCACAGCAGGTGCTAAAAACTCTGTTGTAAAAACTGATACTAACAGTGGTATTACTGCTGACAGTTATAAAATTGGAACAGGTTCTAGTCCAACAGTTCTTACAACTACTACAGCTGATGGTTTAAAACTCAGCAATATACAAGGTGGACTTATATTATCAGCAGCAGGTGATATGACTGCTGATGGATTTGGACCCGATGTTAAGATTCCTGGAAACGTTAATATTGGTAAAATGGGAGATCCTAATGAAATTTCTGCTAGTTCTCTAACAGCAAGTACTATGTATGAAATCCTTTCGTTAGGCGACGATGTAGGTCAAACCCCTACCAACTGGAATAATTGTGTTGCAGCAGCTGATCAAAGATCTGCTAATGGCGATTGGAAAGTTGGCGATACATTTATTGCAAACAATACCGGAAACGGAGATGGAACTGTACAAGTAGCAAATAACTTTACTCGCAGCACACTTCAAGAAGCTTCAGAGATTGCAGCAACTAGTCCATTTATTGCTGCTGATTGGATGTATACTTCCTTTATTGAAACTCCGAGAGAAAAGGGACTAGCAAGTACTGGTATTGCACTAGGTAATGGTGCAGCAGGTGGCGGTGAAGGCCAAATTGGATTTGTAGTCGGCGACAGCAGCAACAATACAGTTAAGATACCATTTACTTTTGATAGTACTGGTACATTCCCAGATCTTGATTCTACATACGATATTGGTACAGATGATAATAGATACAAAACTCTTTATGTAGACGACATCGAAATTACAAATGGTTTCCAAGTAGGATCTGCTACAGAAATAACAGACAATGCTGGCAATATTGATACACTATATTATATTGCATCCAAAGGAAGTACTGATTGGGGTGCAAAAACAGGTAACAATCCAACAACAGCAGCAGCAGCGTCTGGAGATTTAATTAGAATTACAAATACTGGTAACAACGGCAGTGGCACACTTGATTCGTATAAAATTATACTTAATGAAGAAACAGGTGATGCATGGTTTGCTAATGATGCACTTATTGGCGGAGATGTAATTGCTAACAACATTTTAAATAGAGGCAATGACGGCACTAATACTGTTGGCACTGCAAGTAAAAAATTCCAAGCAATGTATGCTACTACATTCTATGGTACAGCAACACAAGCACAATATGCTGACTTGGCAGAAAACTATTTAGGTGATGCAGAATACGAATCAGGAACAGTACTAGTATTTGGCGGTGATGCAGAAGTTACTGTAACTAATACAAAAGGCGACCATCGTGTTGCTGGTGTTGTAACAACTAATCCTGCTTATTTAATGAACTCACATTTAGAAGGAGATCACGTTACTGGCATTGCATTACAAGGTCGTGTACCATGTAAAGTAATCGGTAAAGTTTCTAAAGGTGATATGCTTGTAACAAGTGCAATACCAGGATATGCAATGGTAGATAATAATCCAAGCATAGGCAGAGTAATTGGTAAAGCAGTTGGAACAAAAGACGATGACGGAAAAGGCATTGTTGAAGTTGTAGTAGGTAGAGTCTAATGTCTAGTAGTAAAAGAAAACAGGGCAAAAGTTTTGTACACGAAAACGGTAAACGAACTACAGTTATTGCAAACAGGGGTCCTCGTTTGCAAGTAAAGATTAACGGAAATCCTAAAGTAACGGATTCCGATAAATATAAAAAACAGGATTAATTCGAATGGCAAATAGATATCCAATTATAGTAGACACCACAAACGGAAACCAGTTTCGTGAATTACCCGAAGGTGACAATCTTTTATTAACTGGCAGTAGTATTGTAAATGCACTAAACATTAGTGCAATTGGTACAGTTGAAGCACAGAGAATTGTAATTCAAGACACCGAATTTACTGGTAGTTACGAAGAACTAAGCGACAAACCAGCTATTCCAAGTACAATTTTAGAGCTTGGAATATTAGATGGTTCATCTGGACAAGTTTTAACAACAAACGGCTCTGGAATAATTAGTTTTCAAAACATACCTTTACAAGATCCTGTTGTTGGAGGCGATTTAAGCGGAACAGCAAGCACTGCTCAAATCCGAGCAAATACTGTTGGCGTTAACGAGTTGGATGTTGTAGAAGGTCAGTCAGGTCAAGTTCTTGCAACAGACGGCGCTGGTAACCTACAGTTTATAACAATGACAGGAGGCACTGGCGGAGGCGGTGGTGCATCTAATTTCTTAGAATTAAGTGGTACAATTGGTCTTAATCAAATTCAAGATGATTTTGTATCTGAAATAAAATTAAAAATCGCAAACGACGGTGTTGAAGGTCAGTACCTAACTATTAATAGTGGTGGAGATTTAGAATACAGAACACTACCAGAAGCAGGTGCAGTAAGTTATAATGACCTAACTGATAAGCCTGTTATACCTACATCATTGTTAGATTTAAGTATTACAGACGGTAATGCTGATGATTATCTAGTTACAGATGGTTCTGGAAACTTTAGTTTTGTTGAATTAAACAGTATCAAAGGATTGTCATTTTCAGGTACAACAATATCATCAACTTCAGATAATACAAATGTAACTATAAATGCAAAAGGTACAGGTTATTTAGGTATTTTAGGAACTAATGCAGTTGTTATTCCATCAGGAACCACAGCAGAAAGAGGAACTATACCTGCAGGCGGTATTAGATTTAATTCAGAATTAAATGCATATGAAGGCTTTGACGGAACATATTGGGGTAGCCTAGGAGGCGTTAAAGATGCCGACCAAGATACTACAATTACCACTGAATCATCTGCTGGTGCAGACGAAGATACACTTACATTTACAACCGGTGGTATTGAAAGTGCAACACTATCAGCGAATCTATTAAACATTGCACAAGGTGTTGATGTTAAAATTAATAGTACTCAAAGTGCATTAGACTTTGATACTGGTGCATTAAGTGTTGACGGTGGTGTAAGTATTCGCGGTAATCTTTTAGTTAGCGGATCAATTGACGTAGATCAAACATTTGATACAAGTGCGTTATTACAAGTTCAAACTTTAACAGATACATTAACAAATATTGTTACAGTTAACGCTAACGATATATCCTATTTTAAAGCAAATCAATATGTAAGATTATATAATGCAAGTCCAACAGAGCTTGATGAGGATAATCTTCCTATTCCACCTTTAGATCAAACAACAACAAATCTATCTTTAGCGGTAGCAGCAGTTGGATTTGGAGAGCCAGATGCTGGCGACGAAACACCATTTGATTATCGAATTGCACAAATGGACATAACAACAGGTAAAATTAGTTCAGCAACAATTAGTGCTATTGTTGATCTTCCAAGTGCAGCACTAAGCGGGTTTAACAATAACAACAATGTGCAATTAACATTGAGTAGACAAAGTGCTAACCACGCAATCTGTGTTTACAGAAAAGTTGGTGCAGAAGTACAGCATAAATTAATTTATGTATTAGGTCCAAAAGAACTTCAAGCAAATTTAAGTAACATACAGTGGACTGACTATTATGATTTTGATAGAGTAGATTGGGCTGGCAAAGATTTTACAAATGCATTTACTGAAACTAGTGGAGTAGTACATGTTCCGCTCGTTCCGCCTGCTAATCCTGTAAAAGGTTGGATAGACACACGAATTACTAGCATCGACCTTGATAACAATCAACTTGAACTAGATGATAGTTTTGTATCAAGTTCAGCTTCGACAAGCATTGTTATTGACGATACTATAAATCTTCAAGCATCTATTAATCAAGCTAAATCACAAAACAGAAACAGTGTTGAACTAGAAAATAGAACATACTATGTTAAAGAACTTAATTTACCATCAGATTTTACTTTTTATGGTCAAGGCGATCAAACTCAATTAATTAAAACTCCATGGTCAATGAATACTGCAACAGCAAGTAACTCAATAATTAGACTAGATGACGACAATTATACCAGTTTTAAAAATGTAAGTCTTAAGAATCTTCGAATTGATGGAAACTTTGTAAACCAATTCCTTGCTTCAGACATTGCAAATCCGTATCTAAACTATGCAGTTCATATGTATGGTCAAGATATATTGATCGAAAATGTTGAAATACAAAATGTAATTGGTGGAGGAGTATACAGCTTTGACCCTTCAATTACACAAGACCTTACACTTTTAAATTGCGAAATAACAAATGGAACACTAACATATGTATATGAGGGATATGGTCCTGTATTCTTTGACGAATGTAGGAATGTTAAAATAGCTCATAATACATTTAGAGGGTTTCCAGGACCAGTTAGTATTGGTGCAGTACAAAAAGGAATTGTAAGTCCTAATGTAGTTGATGACTGTGGTTCGGGTATATTTGCATATGGCGCAAGTAAAATTATTCTTACTCCAAACGTTATACTTGGTGCAGCAGGCGAGTTTATACAAAATCCAGATGTATTGAATTCAGAATACGATCAAGTTAATATTCAAATAGAACAAAATGCAGATTACAATAGTACACAATATGTATACCAAGAAAATGGCCAGTTCTTTGATTTTACAGCAAATCAAGGACGTCTTACAATGTTTATAAATGAACTAGTAAAAACTAACAATGTTGAAGAACTTTCAACAGATTATTCAGAAGATATTGTAGGTAATCCATATGCTGAATTTATACAATCAGCAGCCGACATGCAACAGGGTAATTTTGCTTTTAGAATTACGCAAGCAAAAGTAAATGATTTACTTGGTAGAGCAAACTATGCATCACTAAGTGCAGCTAATCCAAATTCACAAGGTTTAGTATACAGAATTGTTGCAACAGAATATGTTTACAATGGTACAGCAAGTATTGTATCAGAAGGTAATCAACAACCAGGAGGGCCGTTTGTTGTAACAGTAAATGACTTGACTGGATTAACTATAGGAACAATTATCAGACTCGAAAATCACGCAACAACTCCACCCAATGCATCACAGGACGGAGAGATAACAGCAATAAATACTACTAACAAGACTGTAAGTATTGATTTTGGTGATACGTTTGGTGATATAACAGATGTAGCAAACGGAACAACAGGAAGAATACTAATACAAAATAATTTTGTAGTCGTCAAAGGGAAAATTAACTAATGTCTAGCTTGAACAATATAAACAATAACACATCAGTAGTAAACGTTGGTCGAACAACACCAGTTACTCCGGGCGCACAACCTGCGGCAAAGAGTATTCCAGTTGTTGTTGCAACAGACCAAACAGCTATTCCTGTTGTAGAACAGAATAAAATACAATCAGAAGTTGCACTTTCGTTACTTGGTATTCCAAGATCAGAAGTTGCATTAGGTATTTTTGCAGATGTTAACACATATGATGTTAACCCAACAGAATGGTCTTCGGAGCCATTAGAGTATTCCGAAGTGTCTAACACACTACCGCAGTATTCAGGAATAGGCGGCAACTTAGGATGGGGAGTTAAGCACTTGCCAGAAGAATCAGGTGCAATGGTAATTGCTCCACCAGACGAAGTTGCAATATTAACATCCAAGCGTTTTTTCCGTTATCAGCCAGGACGTGTTTCTGCAGCAACCTTTGGTATTAAAAGTTCAAGCTACCAAGGCGATGTGTTAGGAAGTGAACAGCGTCCACAGATTCGTAATCCGGGCGTAAACAAATACGGTATTTTTGATAAGTTTGATGGTTACTATTGGGAAACAAGCGACACAGGCGAAGGCGACCAGTTCCGTGTAGTAAGACGTACACAATCTATTATTAGAGTTAATCCATTGCCGTTTGGTAATCAAGCAGGTGAACAGTTAGAAGATCATGCACTAGGTGGTAAGCCGCCAGCACAAGAAGCAAGTAATTTTAATCAATATCCAACTGCTACAAAATATCTAAGCGAAAATAGATTCAGTATTATTGAAAAATCTGTTATACAAAATGAAGCAGTTAAGTGTCACAGAGATGTAGGCTATTTCTTAGATGGTGCAGGACTTGACATAACACTAGGAACAAACTATAATGCTACATTCCAAGGTCTAGCAGAAGCGAACTCAAATGAGTATCAAGATGATAATACACTTCCTGCAGAAGTTATTACTGCTATTGCTAATACAAGGTCAGAAGTTAAAGCACTAGATGGTGTAGATACAACAGGTGATGCAGCAGTAGATATCTATTTTGATAGGATAGAAGCAATTTGTGTAGATGGTCCAACTAAAGTAGACTATAGTTCTGCAACACAAACAGAACAAATAAACTTCTTAAAAGGTATTACATATACAAACCCAACTAGTGGTGCAACAGCAGGACAAATTGCAGCTAAAGATGCAATTCTTGCTAACTTAGATTTTTTAACAGAAGAAGTTAACAGTTTCATTGGAAACTACTTTTCATCTCACACAGGACAAATTGAAGCCAAGTGCGAAAGAGATGTATTGTTTGCAGTACAAGCAGTTGCATATGATGTATTATATGGCGGTAACAGTGCTACACATGACGCAGCACGTTTCTTCTTTTACGATGGATTTAGCAAAAGTGATCAAACACTAGCAGTTACAGAACAAACTGTTCTTGCATATAAGCACTTAAAAGGTGTAATCGACGATATTATCTTAGGGCAAGCATACGCTCCGCAAGCACGTTGTACTAGAGACTTGGAGTACATACTAGAAGGTGTTGGTTACGATATTACACTAGGTACTAACTATCATGCAACTTTCTTAGGGCTTGCAGAGTCTAACAGTTCTGAATATCCTGAAGATAGTAGTGCAGCACTAAGTTCAGCTGATGGCAGTGTTACTGCACCATGGGCTAGAGTTGTTGGAGCAATTAATGACACAGAAACTCAAGTTAAAGCATTAGCAGGTGTAGATGCAACAGCAGATTTAGAAGTTGACACATTCTATGACAATTTAAGAGCAGTTTCAGCAGATCAAAATACTCGTGTTGAATACTATTCAGAAACACAGCAAAAACAAATTGATTTCTTAAAAGCTATTACATTTACAAATCCATCAAGCGGACGTACAGCAAGTCAATTAGCATGTAAAGATAAAATTCAAGCAAACTATGATTTCTTAACAGCAGAAATAAATGCTTGGGTAGAACAACAGTATCCTAACTCAAAACACCCAGTTGCAAAATGTACTCGTGATGTGTTGTTTGTAGCAAACGCAGTTGCACACGATATGTGTTACGGTGGTAACTTTGCTACTGTAGAAGCAACAGAGTTCTTCTTCTACGAAGACTTTGCTCAAACTTCAGATGTGCATAAAAACCAAACAGTTGCAGCATATGAAAGACTAGTAGCAATTATTGGTGATGTTGTTGAAGGAACTACTATTACACGTTCACCAGGTAATACAGTAACACAGGTTACTTCAGGTACTGATGCAGACATAGCAGACGGTGCAGCGACAGAAGCTCTTGTGCAAATTGTTGTAGATGCAATTGATGCAGAAAACGATACAGGTTTACCAGCAGTTGTTACTCCAGATACATCATGGGCGGCTGCTTCACTAACAAATGCTAAAACAGCAATTGACACAGATGCAAACACTATTGCAACAAGTGCAAGTGCAACAGCTTATAGTGGTTACACACAAAACAGTCAATCACAAAATACTGCAAATGTAGGTACTATTGCAGAAGCTAAAAAAGCAACAGATTTGATGGCAATTATTTTAGGTGTTATCAAGGAAGGCGATATTATTAAGAGCTTGCCTGGTAACAGAGATGTACCAGATAGAAGTTGGAGAGGTGCCGGTTCATTAACTGACGCAGCAGATGCTATTGATGCAAACAAGCAAACAATATTAGACACAGTTGCTCCAATTAATCTAAGCAGTACAGATGATGTTAAATGTTTACGTGACTTAGAATTTGCACTAGATGCATATATTGCTGACTTGCGTTGGGGCGGTAATGGTCATACAATTACAAATGCTACTACGTATCAAACAGCATTATTATTAGATGCAGAACGTGAAGGCGAAACACACTACTACTTCCGTTATGTGCTAAGAGACGAATTATATAAATTAGGCGAATTAGAAGCTAGAGATAAAGTAGCAGACCTTGCAGCATATATGCTTCAAGCAGTAACTAAAAATGGTACTCCGGGTAGTAAGTATCCTCCAGTACCAGGACCTGATGGAACTACAGGTGCTATCACACAAGCACAGGTTGCAGCAGCAACATATGGTCAAAAACCAAAACTTGATACAATCTTTAGCGTTTATGACAAGTACCTAGGTTATTTAATTGGTGAAAGTTTAGCATACGATGCTACTCAATTTGTAAATGCAGAAAAAGGATTTTCATACGCAGATGCACAAGCATACGAAGATGTTCTTAAATTTAAGTGTTTAAGAGATGTTAAGTATGTTGTTAGAGGTTATGCTAGTGACTTACAGTACGGTGGCAATGCAGCCACAGCGTATAATGCTAAGAAATATTACTCAGATGGCGAGCTAAAAGTTTATTCACAAACTGACGGAAATGGTGTTGTTGCAGAAGTTGAAAGACACAAATACTTATTATGGTTATTGACAGGACAACAACCGGGTGAAGTATTCAGTGGAACACAAACTACGTTTTCACTATCAGGTTATACTGATGTTTGCACATTCTTTGCACTAAGCGATGCACAAAAAGTTAGATTAACAGATCTAGCAACAATTATTATAAACAACTTTAATAACGAATACACAGGTTCTGTAGAATTTGGCTCAGCAGGACAGTTTGGCGATTTAGTTATTTTACGTGATGGATTAATAATGGTTCATGCAGCAGTTTATGATCCTTCATTACTTAAGAAGAAATACAAGGCACCAGCAAAACTTGATGTAGACAACAATGCTATTGCTTATGCAGGCGAACCAGTTATCATAGGTTCTTACGTAAACTATTATGGAGATTGTCCAGACTTAGTAAATGGTAAGACATACTTCGTTGCAAATGTAACTGGACCTAAAGGTACTGTAATACAGTTAAGAGATCCAACAGAAGCAGGATTTAATGAGTTTGACGTTAACCCAGACGATGCTGTAATTGATATAACAGCAACAGGCAACGGGCCACACTACATTGAAACACCTGTTCCGTTTATTGTACCTAACGTATACGAAGATGTTGATCCAGCGTGGACACTAGGACAAAGACGTTATGACGGTATGTTCCCATATATGTACACAGATACAGGAACACTACCTGCAGATGCAAACTCAATTACAGCAGGATTTATTGATACTGCTATTGATACTGCACAAAATGCAGCACAACTAAAAACACAAATTGACGATCTTAACTTTAAATATAAAACATGGGTTAGAGATAACGTAGATCCAACTTACTTTAGCGTATATGAATATAGAGTAGGTAGATCAAGATTTAGTGGTGATGCCCTAGATGGACAAACACGTACAGCAGTTTATTCAGATAATGTACTAGACAAACGTGCAGGTGAAGTATTTAGAAACGGTGATGTAGCAGCAGAGCAAACATCAGTTTGGGACTTTGACTTTAGTAAGGTAACTATGCTTAAAGTTGAATTTAGTTGGTATGGTGCGGTTGGTGCTCTATTCTTAGCATATGTTCCTGTAGACAACGGTGATGCTCGTTGGGTAAGAGTACACCATCTACGTTGTTCAAACCAGTTGAAGATATCTTCGCTAGGTAACGCAACACTTCCAATTACATATCTAGTTTATGGCGGTGGTAGTGAAAATAGATTTGGTATAGCAAATAGCTCAAGACTTGCTAATCCATATGGTACATATTCAGAGTTCCTTGTTAAGTATGGTGCTTCATACTATATTGATGGTGGTGACCGTGGTACTGTAAGATTGTTTAATCATAGTTCAGACACACCAACTGATATAAATGGATCGAGATATACACTAGGAGTAGACAGTGCAAATGCTGACGATCCAGTATCACCTTACATACAAGTTACTAACCGTGGACCATTTGATAGTGGAAACAGAGAAGCTCCAGTAGTAAGTACATTTTATATTGGCGCACAAGTTATTACTGGTAACTCACAAGACCAAAACGTAAAAGTTGTTTGGATTGATACAGCAAACGGTTACTTGTATTTGAACAAACCAATTAGCCAAGTTAGTTCATTAAGTGTTATTGTTGACAGACCAGCACTGGTATACGGTTTAAAAACTAAAGATAATATTGTATCAGGTGACGGTGATGATGTGCGTAACCGTGTACAGGTTTATCCAACACGTTTAAGTGTAGGATCTTCAGGTAATGTTAATGCTAAACTAACATTACTTAAAACACCAATATATCAAAATAATGTACAAACAGTTGGCACACTTAGTGTTACAGCAGAATCTGATGTAAACGCAAGTTATACTATTCCTGTAGATAACATCACTTATTTAAAAGAAAACGGTGACTTTACTTATGGTTGGTTCTTAGCAAGTCTAAACGGCAGTGAAACATTAATTAATGTATTGGGTAGATTAGAAAAAGAAAGTGATGCATATCATTTTTATCCAACTGAAATTTATAACGGTACACTAGTTCTTGCATCGGGCGCAACTTTCTTAAAAGACGGTGTTTTTGATCCAAATGGAAATGAATTAAATCCAAGCGAAACTACATTTGAAAAAGAACGTTTAAGTTCTGTAGAAGTAGCACTAAGAGCGCAAGCACCTATTCCAGGAACAGGTATTTCTTTAGCAAGTTACTACATTGCACCAGGTGCAGAAGAATTTGACTTAGCAACATATTTTGATTATAATAAGGAGTATATAAGTTATCCACTTACTGACGAGATCGCAACACTTTGGTTAGCAGCATATAGTAACCAAACAGCTACAACTGATACACAGGTTTCGTTAAGTGCGAGCTTTACATGGGAGGAGCAATAATCCATGCCTCAGATTAAGATAGGTCATGATATTATACCCATACCTACAGTTAAAACCCTTGTTCCGCTTTATGATATTGTACAAGGTGTTCCTCTACGTGATAGTAATGGGAATATCCTTGTAACAGAAGAAGAAGGTCCTGTAGAAGCATTATCTAAAGCAGAAAACTCTTTAAGTGTTGTAGTAAACAACGAAGCACCTGATACATCTTTAGGTATACAAGAAATATTTGCTGAAACATCGGAAGTTTCTACAACATTATTAGGTATACCTAGAGGCGAAGTACAGTTAAGTTTATTCTCAGACGTATCAACATATGGTCGTAATCCTGAAGAATGGGAGTTTTATCAATTTAATGGCGTATTTGGACGTCCGGTCGGATGGTATAGACGCAACAATAAAATTTATGGCGACCATTATTATACTCGCCTTGTAGAAAATATTAATGAACAAGCATTAACAATTGAAAGTTTTCCTGTAGCATTTACTGCACCAAATGGCCCAAACTATCCTAACTACAATGTTCAGCAATGGGCAAGGTATACAAAATTTGTAGAACTTGGAAATATTATGTTCCAAGAATTTACTGGCGTGTATCCTGATTTTGCTAAAAATAATTTCTTAGATCCTGCTCTAGTTTACGAACAAGATGATGAAATTATATACCCTGAAGACGAGCAATACGGATATGACCTAATAGAAGTATGGTGTCAAGCATGGATGGATATGCGTGATAGTTTATTGCTACATCCTGGCACAGGTAAGCCTATTAAATTTCCAGACGGATATGACGCTACAAACACTCGTCCAGGTGCAAGCAGTACTAACAAATATTACGGACAATTAACAAGTAAAAAAGCATACAGATATCAGCCAGGACGTATTTCAGGATTTACATATGGTTTCCGTTGCTCACGTGACGAAGCATCATTAGAAAATATTATAGAATGGGGAATAGGTAATCCTACTGATCAATATGTGTTTCAAATTAGAGGTCCACAATTTAACATTGTTAGACGTAGTACTGTTAGACTTCCAAACGAAGTATTAAATAATATGGGCTTCCAACCTGAAGATCAAGTAGTTGTTCAATCTAGAGAACCGTATAGCGAAGATGAATTTTACGAACTAGTTATTCAAAGAGAGTTCTTTAATGGTGATCCGTTAAATGGTAATGGACGTAGTGGATACTTACTTGATCCAACTAAAGTTACTATGTATAAAATTGAATTTGGTTGGTACGGTGCTATTGGTGCAAAATTTTATGCATATGTTCCTGTAGACAATGGAGATGCACGATGGGTGTTAATACACACATTAACAATCGAAAACCAATTAGGCGAACCATGTTTGCAAGATCCTTATTTTAAATTCTTATATCTACAAGATATTAATGATACTTCAAGTGTTAGAACTCCACAATACTTGTATAAGTATGGTGCTTCGTGTTATATTGACGGTGGTGATAATTCAGCAGGTAAATTTTACACTTATTCTGCAGATAGCAAGCCAGTAAATGCTGCAAGAGATAATAGTATTTTAGGAATATATCCTAAGCAAGTTATTAGAAACCAAGACGGTATTGCAAAGCCAAATAAAAAGAACGTGTACCCTGTAGATTTAAAAGTAGATGCAGATCAATTAACACAACTAGAAGTAAGAGAGATTGACGGATGTCCTGGCTTTGGACATCATTATAGTCCTAGTTTACATGCAACTCAAAATGGACAAATTAGAAGTATTAACGTTGATGCTTCTGGACAAAACTTTACTATTAATCCACAAGATCCAATTGCTATAACTAATATTACTAAAGATTCGTATGCAACAGTAACTACTGCAACAGCACACGGATACTACGATAAACAAAAAGTTACTATTGAAGACGTTGTTGGTATGACTGAAGTTAATACTTACGAGTATTATGTTTATGTATTCAGTGATACTACATTTGGCCTTTACACAGATGCTAATTTAACTCTCGCGGTTGACAGTAGTTTATATGGTGATTACGTTAGTGGAGGTACTGCCGCAGGGTATCCTATATTAAGAACTATTGATGATGATGCAAAATTGATTGTTGATGGAGTATTCAGTACATATGCAGATCCATCAGGCGAAGATGGTGGTACTTTTCAAAGAATTGGTTTAGAAGACCTTTACGTTAAGGCTCCTGATGTATTACCACAAGAAGTGCGTATAGCAGGAGGAATAGACGGTGTTGTAGAGCTTACTACATTAGACCTAACACAAGTTAGATTTACAAGTTATTATGATGCTGTAGCAGGAGCAACATATCCTATTACAGGAAATGCTTTTGATATTAATTTTTTAAATCCTGTAAGAAGAGAGTCTTTTGGTCATTTTTGTGAATTTATAGTTGGAGTAACAGAAAAGAAACCAGTACTAGTTTCAGAACTAAATCCACAAGGTACACCAGTTGAAAAATTAAAATTTCAACGCAAGGATGGTATAACAAATGATGATCCTGCATTAGGCGATGTACTATATGCAGAGTTTACACAGTCAAGTATATATAGAGACAGAGACGGCTATGAAGAAAATGAAGGCGATTCACCAGCAGGTGTTAGATTAGATATTGATTATAGATTGCCTCGACCAGCAGGTGCAGATTCTGGAGTTTGTTCTGGCGTAACAATTACTATAGATGACAGGCTTGAATTCCAAGTTAACTATCAAACTGTTAATCCTGTTACACAACAAGAAGATGGACATTATATTATTTGGGAGTCAGAGCCAAGTGAACTATTAGGCGACTTTTTACTAACAGGAGGAGAGTTTGGTATAGGAGATAATTCAAGTGGATTATTCTTTACCGGCGAAATTGACGACTATATTGCAAATGCTCAAAGTCAAGCTATTGCATATTATGCTCCAATAAGCGGCGACCCTCAAAATGCTTCGTTTACCTTAAAACTAAGTCCAATTCGAATTGAAGATAAATCATTAACTGGCGACGATAGAAAATATATTTCAAAATCAAAAATCTTTAGTTTCCAACCAAAACCATTGTATGCAACTATATGGATGCGCGACAATGCCGAAGTAAATAATATTACTATTACTGAGTTTATTAATGGAACAACAAGAGCATTTAGCCCAGAGTGGCTTACAAATGACGGCATAGAAATTGTTACAAGCGGAAGTTCTTTAACTAATGTTCCTGCTGCAAACTATCTTGAAAAAGAAAGATTAGCAAGTACAAGTGTTGATGTACAAAATGTTCAACCTTTAAGACCAGGTATACTAAAAGATACCCTTTATGTTGCACCAAACAAAAGTAACTCATTTAAACTAGATAGTGTTTATGGCCCAGATAGAACAACCATATCGCCGGGAGTGTTAAATACAACAGCAACTTTCGTAACAGCAAGAAGTTTAGAAAACAATGACGAAAATCTTGTAAGCGTAAGTATTACAACTAAGGAAGCATAAACAAATGGCAGTTGAAGGCGAATTAAAGTTTGGACTTAATGTAAACCGAAACCTAGCAGATATTGTTAACAATACGCAAGCTCTAGCAAACATAGGCGTGGACATAAAAGACTTAGATGTTATTCGTGGTGCAGCAGGCGACTTAGGCATTACAGCAGATGATGTTAGAGCTCTTAGTGGCCTTAATGTTCCAGTACAAACATATCTAACTAAACTTTATACTGATACACAACAATATGCAAGTATTATTGATCAAACAGCAGGAACAACAGAGCCTTTAAAAGGCAACCTAACTATTAATGGACAGCTAGGTGCTGCAAGTATTAAGTATCAATATATTGATAAAGCAGACGATATAACACTAAAATATGCAGATATTTCAACAAGTCGTATATCTAGTTGGAGTTCTCCAGACAGTCCAAACTCTACAGAAATAAGTCCTATTTTTTATGGTGGTGCTGTAGAAGTTGATGGGCCTGTAAAAACACCTGAAATTGAATTATTAGATCCTCCAATCGCAGTTCGTTTTAGGGATTCTGAAGTTCCGACACACAAAATAGAAATAGAACTAAACGGTAGTACTTTATATTTTTATGCTATGAAAGGTATTCCTTTGGTGTTTAAAGGTTTCTTTAGAAATCTTGATAGTGATCTAAGATTAGTTAATAGAGGTGCAGTAAGTTGGAGAATTGTCAACAATACTGCTGAATACTTAACTAGAGAATATGAGAACGTTGGTGGATCTGATACTACTCGAAGTTTTTTAAGATATAGAGACACTAGGGCTGCAAGTAAAAATATCGAAATATATCATAATCCAAACAATATTCGAACACTTCCGTTATATGCAGTTGGTATTGAAGAACTACCATTGGCTTCTTTGGAAAGTTTACAGTACATATACATATACAGGAACTTAATTAAAACAATGCCAGACTTTACTGTTTTTGCACCAAATCTACTATTGTTAGATATACGTGAAAATAATATGGAGTTAAGTGGTGATCCAAATCTTAGATCTTTTAACCAAGCAGTTGTTGATAGAATACCAAAAACTGTAACTGAAATACGTTTTGGAAACACATACAATGGTTCTATCACAGGGAACTTTAAACCAGATACAATTACAGACGGAAATCTTGTAATTGGAAGACAGTATACAATATTGACATTAGACGACGGTCAAGGTGGAGCAGTTTCAAACTTTGCAACAGTAGGTGCTGGAACAAATGCTCTATACCAAACATTTACTGCAACAGGCACTGATGCAGGTGGAACAGGAACTGTCGCAGATTTAACAACAGGATTACCTAAACTAGTTACGCTTAATTTAAACAGTCACAGTAGAGGCGGAGCAAGAAACTTTTTTGGTAGAGATAGTGCAGACCCAGATGGATTTTTACCCGAAGTACATATAACTTGTAGAAATTATTATGCATATCGTAATCAATTTGATAATATACCAGATAGTCTAATGTCATTACCAAATCTAAGAGTGCTTAATTTATATGCTAATAGTATAACTGAACCTAATTTTAGAATTGATAGTAACGATATTGATTACATCAATATTGGAAATAATCAGGGTATTAACAATCCAAATCTAACAGGAAAAACTACATTAAGAAACTTTTATAATCATTATCAACGAGGCGGCAGTATCACAGATGACGGACTATTATATACTCCAGCAGGAGATTATAAGTTTTTAAACTGTAGTTCTTTACAAAGAATTTATTGCTACAGTAATAGATATTACGGACCAATTGGTAAATTCCAAGGTAATAATGTACTGTATCAGTTTGAATCAAGATACAGTAGAATATCGGGTGGTAAAATGATTGATGCTATTGATATGGAAGATGGCATAGAATATCAAATTTGGTATAACCCTGATGTAACAACAAATAATATTGTTCTTGACGAATACTATCAAATTGTAGATAGTAGTGATTTTGACTTTACTACATTAGGTGCTGCTAACAATACTGTTGGAACAGTATTTCAGGCTACTTCTACTACTGCTACAAACGCAACAAATGCTAGAGTTAGAGTAGATTTTACACAAGTTGGTGCAGGTGCAAGTACAAAGTATACAGTGTTTACAGCAGACTTATCAACAAATGCTATAAACTACTCTAATATTAGAGTAGTAGATAGAGAATATGTATTACATGAAGATTTATTTGATGATTGTTTTACAACTATGCAGTATTTTAGAATAAGCAGTAGTAGTTTATTTAATGCACCACTTCATCCGGATTTGTTTTCAAAATCATCTAACATGCGTGGATTGGAAATACGTAGTTTTAATAGAGGTGTAACAGGTAATATACCAAGTTTCGCATCGATGCAACGTTTAAGATATGTTGTATTTTTGCAAAATAAATTTACAGGAACAGTACCAAGTTTATTTAATAATCCAAGTGTTTACTATGTACACCTATATCAAAACTTGTTATCAGGCGCTGTTCCTATTATTGAAAGTTTAGGATTAAGATATCTGTACCTACATAGAAATCAGCTAACTGAGTTTAACGGTCTTGCAACACCTAATATCTTAAGACTATTCCTTAGTTACAACCAAATTGCAGGTAATGTTCCTTCAATGAGTAATTTAGAATTGTGTTATGACTTATATCTAAACAATAACTTGTTTAGTGGCTATACAGTAGGTGCTATTGTTGGTATGAGATCATTAAGAAGATTTGATTTAAGTAATAACCCAACACTTACAGGTCAAGCAGTAAATGATATTATTGCCGATTGTGTTGCAAACTATGAAGCAAATCCACGTAGTGGTGTAAGTGTAAACTTAGCAAACACTGCAACAATAACAGGCGAAGCAGTAGAACAACTAGAGTTCTTAAGAGCTGCTGGTTGGAATATGAGGAACTAATATGGCAGGTGCATTACAAGGATTTGTTAAATCCGGAAACTTAATTGAGAACACACAAGATAGAACAGCACTTAATAACTTAGGTACTGCTCCAATTGCTGATGATATTTCTCTTTTTATTAACAACAATTCTAACACGTCAGAATTAACTATATTTGCAGGCGAATATGATAGAATTAGTGGTCTTGTTACTATTGTTAATAATACAGCAGAACTATCAAGATTAAGAAGCGCAGTATTTACAAACGGTGATCCTATTTCAATTGAATATTTGGACGGCACTGTTATTAAAGAAGCAGGATTTGTAAGAGACAGTGATGGCGAAACTACATTTGGTTTTGCAAATAATGTTCAATTAGATGACGAATTTACTTTTAGACCCGATGGCGACTTTAAAGTTATACGTTCTGATAAAGTTGTATTAGACAATCTTACATACTTAGGTGTTGAACAAGATACTGCAAGTTTTAGTTCAGGACTATCTGCAGGTGACGGCGACGATAGTAGCAACACATTTGGAGTAATTGATGATTTAGACTATGCAGAAGCGTTTCAAGAAATTTACCAATATCTTGATGTTGCAAAATATCAAGCACGAAAGAAATTTGTAAACGACGAAGATGTTGCTACAGATGATAACTTTGAATTAGAAGGCGTGTTTACTATTAGAGATCCTGGTAATACTATTGTTGAAGAAGGATTAAACCTAAACAGTCCAGGTCTATATATTACTAATCCCGAAAGTCCATTAACTAATATTCAAAAAATATTAGCATTTTCAGATACGTTTAATCCTTGGGAGCAAACTAATGATGGCACTAATGATTACTTAACAACCCGTTCATTAAGTGTAACTGCTGGCGATTTGATATTAAATAACGGATTTGATGTGCAAGGTATTACTGCTATAAGTTCTAGTGGCAATGTTGATGCCACTAATTTTACACACAAAGTTCCTTTTGTGCTTAACGGAGTAACTTACTTCCTCTGTTTATCAAATGTTTAACTACCATTTGTAGTAGATAATATATAATACTGATTTCCCTGTATTTTTAAAGGAACTTTATTATCAAAACTAAAAGTTCCACTTGCAGGTAATTCTACTATATTACTAGAAGATTGAACAGTAAAACTAATAACTCTTAATACTGGGTCGTCATCATTTGGATCTGTTGACCCAGCAAGTTCTAATCCTACAACAGAGCCTTGCCCGTCAGTTGTTCTTAATCCGTCCGGAGTACCAATAAACGGAGGAGCAGTATTTAACGGTATAACACATGCTTCTTTATTCTGCACAGTACTGTTTGGACAAATAACTACAGTGGTACCAGCAACCATAGGATCTGTTCCTAATATTGGTTCACTTATTCGTATAGTATTTGCAGGATAACCATTAGGATTTATTTCAGTAACAAATGTAAGTGTAGTAGGATCGTATTGGTCAACAGTTTCAATAAACGGACTACTTTGTATAACGTTGCCAATGCCAATACCTGTTATATCGTCGAGGGTAATGTATTCTGTTCCAGCAGCCGCTGACACTGCAACTTCTTTACCAAATACCCCTATACAATAGTTATCAAGTGCATGATTACTTAGGCCTGCATCTCTATAAACAAAAATCCTTTCAAGAGAACTAATTCCAAGATTAACACTAGTTCTAAATTGGGAATTTCCAACAATTTCTGTTACACGAATATATACTGATCCAGCATAAGATTGTGTAATAACTACGTCACCAACTCTAATACCTGTGTTATCGTTTACAGCAACAATATCTCCTGTACTAGTACAGAAGTCACTCATAACATATCCTCTATGATCTATGAATAAAATATCTAGTGTTGAATCTGATAACGCTGCATCTTTTGCAATAACAATACTATTTTTAGCAACCTCAATAACTTCAGATTCACTGTTTGGTAAACTATTTGCAAATATAATATTACCAATTTCAATGTCGTCGGTATACGGATCAGTAGTAGACACACTAATCACTTCACTGTCTTCTAGTGTACTGTATCTATATTCTGCTCGTAATATATCACTATAAACTAGCGGCGGAGAATATCGCATAGCAAGAGGTGATATACTAGCAAATTCGTTATATTGGGTACTATTAATAGGATCTTCAGGACCAATAGTTCCGCCACCCATTAATAGACGCTTATCATAAAATCCTTTAAAACTTTCTTCGGTATTAATTTCCCCTACCTGAGTGTACAAATACCAATAAGGAAAACTGCCACTACCTGGTCGCTGTGCAGTTGACAAGTTGACGTCTATGACTTTGTTAAAATAATTTATCTCTTCGCCTGGAAACCAAAATGTAAATCTAATCAATCTTGGAACATATTTTTCTAAGTTAGTTAATATTACACTAAATCTGTATTCGTCCCCGCCGATACGATCTTCTAAACTAAGATCTATTCTAGAACCTGCAGGTAGTGTAACAGGTTGATTAAAAACCATTGATGTAGTTCCAACACCGTCAACTGTTAGTCCTTGTGAAATTTCTGTTGCTAAAATTGGAGTGCCGTTATTATCAAATGCTGCTGTAACTTTATCGCCAATTGCTACAGTTTTTGCTTCTTGCTCTGTTATATTAACTCTTTCATCTGCTGATGTGCCTGAGGTAGAAAATACTCTCCTTTCAAGCGTGTATATATTTTTTTTGGTTTCGTATGCATCATTTTCGTTGCCAAATTCAACTATAAGATAACCAGTGGCACCAATATTAATTGTAGTTGTTCCGCTTGAGTCAGGCACATAATAACCTTCCCATTGCATAGCACCATTAGCACCGTTTAATGCATCGTCAAGTTTATTAGAAAATTCAAATAGTCCGTTGGTCCAAAACTTTTTAGTAACTACAGGCGAGCCAAATACAACATCACTACCTCTTGAGTTAATATTAAGATTGTTATTAATTTGATCTGTTTCGTAAAAACTACAAAATAGGCCGTCGCCGCCATTGAAAAACGGTGGATCACTAGTAGTAGCAGTAATTGTATCTAACTGGTTTTTAACTGTAATAATAGGTATAGCAACTTCTTCTACAATCTCGTTTGTTTCAGGGTCTAAATATGCGTTTTTAACTGCTAAGTTTGCCATAGCAGCAATATCTCGATTAGTAACTGTTGAATTTGATATGCCCTTAATAGCGTCTAAATCGCCGCCACTAAATGTTTGTCCTTCATCTGTAACAACCAAGTTATTAAGCAAGTTGTTTAAGGCTGCTGATGGGTCATCTACGTCTGCTAGATTTAGATCTCGTCTAAGTCCAATATTATTGAATGATGGTCGTGCCATTAATATCTCCTGTATAAACTATTTATCTTGATAAATACATATAACAGATAGGATGAATCCATGGCAATAGAATTAATTAACATTGGTAGAATAGCAAACGACGGCACAGGTGACGATCTTCGTGAAGCATTTATAAAGGTAAATCGTAGTTTAGAAGACCTAGACTTACGTATTGACGATAAAACAGAAGGTTTAAACTTAGGAACAGGTGCAGGAATTTTCAAAATAAGAAACGGTTACGACTTAGAGTTTAGATCTATTATAGGTGGTGATAGTGTAAATGTAACAGAAAACACTAATTCTATTACAATAGCTGTTGATTCGACTCTTGCTGATAGAGATATCATTGCCAATACTGGTGCAATGACTGTGCCAGCAAGACAAGCATTAAGAGTTGTTGGTGAACAAGGTATTACTACAACTGTTGATCAAAATAGTAATGCTGTTAAAATTTCAGGTAATGCATCATTAGCATCGGATACAAATCCTTCATTAAATGCAACACTAAATGCAAACCAAAATGATATTGTAAATGTCGATTTAATGACAGCAGCAAATGTTCAATCCCTTGTTCACGGAATAGATATTAGAGATCATAACGGTTTCTTTAATGACTTTGATTTCGGAGAACCAAAAGGAACAGGAATTAATTCTTTTCTTGACTATTTTAGATATTACATTGATATTGAATTTGGAACTGTAGACGCACCAACAGACTTAGATTTAGACTTTGGTCAATTTAGTTAAGCTCAAATTCCGATAAATAGCTATGTAAAAGGAAAAAGTTTATATGGCAAATCTCTGGAATGTACCCAACAACCATACTATTACTCTTACAGAAAGAGTTAGGTTAGATCCTGGTGATCTAACATTACCTATATCAAGTGATGTAGTTGAAATACATGTTATTGCAGGTAAATTGCCTGATGGCGTAAGAATAGAAGAACTTGAAGTTAGGGGAACACCATTTGAACTACCGACTACTATAGAATATAAAGTAGTTTTTAGAGCAGTTAGTCCAGATGGATTTGAAGATCGTACTATTATATTTTTAGTAGGTGACGAAGACGAACCGTTTTGGGTTACAAATCCTGACTTGCTTCCAGTTGGTCGCGGAGATAGTTTCTTTATCCTTGACAATGAATTTATTGATTATCAACTTATAGCACAAGATCCTGATGTTAGTGCAGGACAGCCGTTAGAATATTATATTAGACCTGGTGACGGAGAACTTCCTCCTGGTATATCTCTTACGCCCGAAGGTAAAATTGTTGGTGTAGTTGAACCATTACTTGCACTAGACAAACGTGCAGAATCAGGAGGCTGGGATACATCACCTTATGATATATTTCCATCAGATTTTGCTATACGCAGTGACAACGGTTGGGATAGTTTCTTTTATGATACTTTTACCTTTGACTTTGCTTACGAATCACAAACACCAAAAAAATTAAATAGATACTATGAGTTTAGAGTAACAGTAAACGACGGTTACACTGAAAATCCTCCACAACGTATATTTAGAATATATGTAGTTGGTGACGATTTCTTACGTGCTGATAATTCCATACTAAAAATTTCTACAGGTATATTTAGAGCTGACAATACTAATATTAGACAGCCAATATGGTTAACGCCTGCAGACTTAGGATACAAACGTGCTAACAATAATGTTATTGTTTATTTAGATGTATACGATTCAGACACACTTGATGGTAAAGTTCTTTATAATCTAGAAGATTTTAATGATGACGGATCGCCAAGTGTTATTCCAGCAGGAACAAAACTTGATACTATCTCAGGAGAAATTGCAGGGACACTGGGATATCAGCCAGCAGTAACAAAAGAATATAAATTTACAATAACAGCAACACGTTTTTCATTAGATCTTGATTATGCTATTGTTACAGGAACAATATATGAAGATACACAGTCTGGTAATAGATCGTTTAAAATTTATAAACTACCACTAACTGAACAAGACGGTGTGACACTCAACGACGGTATTGAAGATCTTGCAGTACTAAGAGGACTACGACTATCACTTGAAGGACGTTCTTACCTAGTTGAAGCAGTTGATGGAACAAATGACGACTTTGATATTATAACATTAACTACGCCTTTAGAACCTAAGATAGAATTTATAATACAGCAAAATCAAACTCTTGAAAGTTATTACCTATACGTTGAACGAATTAATTTTATAGCAGCACAAAATTTTATAGGTAAAAATTTAAAATTTACTAACACTGAAAGTTATAGTGTAAAAGAAATAATAGACTATGTAGAATGGACGATTAGAAGTCCAAGCAGCAGCATAGAAATTAATTTGTCAGCAGGGGATCAAGAACCTATTGTTGGAGGTGCCATTGAACCAATGGCTGATAAAATTTTAAGAATTTTTAGACTAAATGATGGCTCTGATCCTAAACCTTGGCCAGTTAATATACTATCAGCAGATAGAGATTTTGTTAGATTTAAGGCTCCTAAAAGTATCTATACTCGAGAATACAAAATAAGACAAATTTTTTATGATGCAGGAACCGACGATGATTTAGTTTACGAGCTAATAAACGATAATGTTAGTGTTGTTAAATTTAACGAAAACTTCCAGCCTGGCAGAGAATGGGCAATTGGTGAAAGATATGGACTAGCATTATTTGAAGATGACTTTTTTGAAAAGTCTATTATTAGCACAGCAAACAGCGATATAACAAACCCTGCTACATCTAAAACATTTAGTTTAAAAGTTCTTGGAGAAGTTGATAGTACTATACAATGGATCACTCCATCAGATTTAGGAACTATTACAGCAAACTTTATTAGCACACTTAGAGTTGTAGCAGCAACAACTGTTCCAGATGCAAGACTAGTGTATACACTTGAAAGCGGTTCTTTACCAAATGGTCTAAGTTTAGCATACAATGGAGAAATTGTTGGAAAAGTAGCACAGTTTGGTACACTAGAAAATTTAGGCTTAACTACATTTGACGGTGCAAACTTTTCGTTAGATGAAGGTACTACAAGTATTGATAGAAGAAAAACGTTTACTATTAAAGCAGCAGACAGGTTTGGTTATAGTGCAATAACACAAGAATTTACAGTTCTTATCAATGATGAAGATGATACATTGTACAGTAATTTGTATATGCGTCCAATGTTAAGTCCATCTATGAGAGATCAATACAGAAGATTTATTAGCGATCCTTTAGTATTTCCACCAAATACAATATACAGGGCAGCCGATCCAAATTTTGGTATACAACCAACTATTAATATACTAGCATATGCCGGCATTGAAACTAAGAAAATAGACGAGTTTGTAGCCGCTGCGGCCAAAAATCATAAACGTAAACAATACAGAACAGGTGCAATTAAAACAGCAAAAGCAAGAGAACCAGGAACAACTGATACAATTTACGAAGTTGTTTATTTAGAAGTAGTTGACCCGCAAGAGCCAACTAGCGGAAAAACAGCAGATTTTGTTATAGCAAAACCTGATCCAGCAATCACTGTTGATAGTGTTGCTATTGAAACAAAAGATGATACAACAGCACAAGATACAGGTGTAAACACAGTTCCAGTCGATGGAAGATTTAGAGATCAAGAAGTAGTTATTGACGGCGAGAATAGTTTTACTATTCGAAATAGAGAAGGCATACCGTTACAGCAAGAGCTTGACAACAATGATATTGATATTACACTTAGAGATGGTGTAACTGAAGTAAACATTGATATTGACATTTCAGACTCTGAACCACTACGTCAAAGATTTAGAGATAAAATAGTAAACAATATTAAAGCAGACACTAACGCAGTAGTAATCAATTCAGCAAATGAGTTAAGATATTACATTAGTAATATTTCTAACATGAGAGAAAAATTAGAAGAAATAGGAAAGAGTCAAAGTAAGTATCTACCTCTTTGGATGCGAACACCACAAGAAAATACAATACAAGAACTAGGATATGTATTAGCAATACCGTTAGCATACTGTAAAGAAGGACAAGCAGAGCAAGTTAGACTTAATGTTTTAAATGCACTAAAAGAAGGACAATTTGACTTTAAAAATTTAAACTTAGACATTGACAGATATGTACTAGATAGCGCAGAAGGTATTAATGAAGAACGTTATATAGTATTCCAAAACTATATCTTTAATGTTTAACTACGCTAAATAATACATATGGAGAAGATATAAAATGGCCAGTAACATTATAAGTTTAACAATAGATAACGAATATCCAGTAGCAGGTGTCGATAACGACAGCCAAGGATTTCGTGATAATTTTACAATTATTAAAGATAGTTTAGCAGCAGCAAAAGCAGAAGTAGAAGATCTACAAAGTAAAGTTATTTTAAAATCTGCACTAACAGGCGACGACACTGAACTAGCAGAAATTAACAACCTAGCAGGCGGCACTTTAACTAGAGCGAACTTAAATCAATCTACAGAACAAGTACTAGTTAGTGATGGTGTTTCAGCTAATCAAAACCTTAGTTTTCAAAACGGACACTATCAAGCAGTATCGTCAACAGGAAACATTACGCTTACACTTTCAGAATGGCCAGATGAAGGTTATGCAAAAATGCGTGTTGAACTATTAAGCGATTCTGCTTCTACAAGAGAAATTACTTTTTTAAGTGAAAACTCAGGCGAATTTAAAAGACTATCTTCTGACAACTGGGACGCATCAAGCACCGCAACTTCATTAGTTGTTAATGTTCCAAACAATACAGATCCAATTGTTATTGATTTTTGGACTAGAGATAATGGACAAAAAGTGTTTGCCAAACTATTAGGACAGTTTGAATAATAATGTTCAATCCTCTTGTTGACAGTTTATCAGATTTAAGTGATAATGAGCTCGAAGAAAAAGCAATCGAGCTCAGTCGTAAATATTGGATGACAAGAAACCCAGAAGTACAAAGCCAAATTAATACTATTCTTTTTATGTATCAAGAAGAATTGCGCTCTCGTAGGGCAAAATCTTTCCAAAAATCACAAGAAAACAGTGATTCTGATCTTGACAATTTAATCAATATCAGTTAAAATACTTGTATGCTTATGAAAACAGACGAACTAGGTATTCCACGATTCTCTAATCGCGATTTGATCGATATGATCTATAGTGGTCATGCGGATAAAGTCCATGTGGTATTGTGCGATGCAAACGACGATGTAGACAAGTTCAATACTGCTATGGAAGAGCAAGGCTTTGACAAACTACAAAAGTACATTCCATTAGATGTAGATCAAAAGACTTTTGACAATGTATGTCAAAGTGAATGGTTTATGCCTGATGAATATAAAGAGCTAGATGTTGAAGCACATTTATTAGGTAAGATAGGCGGCAAACTTACAACAGAGTGGGCTAGGTGCTTAGAAGAATTAGAAGCATATAAACAACGTGATATGTATCCACTATTACGCTATATGATCTATCTTGTAGATTTTATGCGTGAGAATGGGATTGTATGGGGTGTAGGACGTGGATCAAGTGTTGCTAGTTATGTGTTATATTTGATAGGAGTACATAAGATAAATTCAATCCAATATGGCCTAGACTGGCGTGAGTTCTTGAGATAAATACGTACATAATTCACAGGAGAATTAAAATGGCACAAAGACAAAAAGGTCAAAAGACCTATACAACAATGCAAGGTAAGCAAATTGATATGGACTTACTACGCAAAAGAAATGAACTTACTCCGGCAGTAGGCAATGTGCGTGTAAATGCACGTGGCGACGAATTAGGCCCTGGCGGTAAAATTATTAAAAAGCGTGAAGATGTTATTAAAGACTATTATAACAATTCTTCAATGCCAGTTGCTGATGAACCAAGTCATTTAGCAGCGCCAGTAAGTACTGCACAGGTTGAAACAAAAGAAAAGCCAAAGGCAAGTACTAAAAAAACTTCTAAAGCCCAGCAAAAAGTAGAAGAAGCTGAGTTGTCTAAAGATGAACAAGAAATGTTTGAAGATATGGACGACGAATGGGTTGAAGACAACGACGGCAATTTTGTAAAAAAAGGTAGTTAAAAAATGAAATCTTTCGAAGGAGTAGCAGAGCCTATTGGCAATCGTGTCCTTATTAAAAATATGTACTTCGGAGAACAACAAACCGCAAGTGGTCTAATTATCAGCAGCGATGATGGAAAAACTCGTGGTATCTACCCACGTTGGGGACAAGTACATTCTAAAGGACCAGAAAATAATGACGAGTATCAAGTAGACGATTGGATTCTTATCGAACATGGTCGCTGGACTCGAGCATTTAAATTAAACGATGTTGAACTCAGAATGGCAGAAGCTGAATCTGTTTTGGGTTGGGCAAACGAAAAACCAAATTCTGTTCAAATTGGAGCAGAATACGGCGATGGTGAACATGCTACTATCGACCCTAGTTCATTTATAAATCAATAAGAGGTAAACAATGGGCGTTCATTACGGACCAACAGCAGAAACTAGAGAACAAAATAACGTAAATGTAGAAGTTACACCCTTTGCAGATCAAGAAAAATTTATGCAAGCGTGTGATCAAACTACTAATCAATATAATTCAGATCAATATGATATGTATCTAGATTTGATCAAAGAAGAAGTAGAAGAACTAGATGTAGCTCTTCAAGGACACGATCGTGTTGAACAATTAGATGCACTAATTGACATCTTAGTGGTTACAATTGGTGCCATACACTCAGGTGGATTCAACGGCGAAGCAGCGTGGAAAGAAGTTATGAGTACAAACTTTGCTAAAATTGACCCTAATACTGGTAAAGTTATCAAACGAGAAGACGGCAAAGTTCTAAAACCTAAAAATTGGCAAGCCCCCAAACTTGCAACTTTCATATAAATTTTTAAAAAACACTTGACAAAAAGCCTCTCTGATGCTAATATAATACAGTAAGTAAAATATTAGGCAAGAGAGGCTTTATGATGAAAAAAACAATGTTAGTGGACGCAGATGGCGTCTTATTTAATTGGGAATATGCATTCAACCTATACATGGAAGAGCATGGTTTCAAAGAGGTTAAGGGTGCAAGATTGTTGTACAACATTGGCGAGCGTTATAATATCTCTAATAATCAAGGACATACTATGATCAGGCATTTTAATGAAAGTGCCATGATTGGTTTTTTACCGGCCTTACGTGATGCAGTAGAATATGTTACTAAACTAGCAGACGAAGGTTGGCAATTTATTTGTATTACAAGCCTTAGCAAAAACAAATATGCACAAAAGTTACGTAAAAAGAATTTAGATAAAGTTTTTGGTGAAGGCACATTTAAAGAATTAATTTGTTTAGGTACTGGTGCCGATAAAGACAAAGTACTAGAACAATTTGAAGGAAGCAATCTTTGGTGGATCGAAGATAAAGTAGAAAATGCACAAGCAGGTGCTAACGTAGGTTTACGTCCTTTGGTAATGGAGCATGGATATAACATGCACGATGACTCTTTTACAAGAGTTAAAAATTGGGGTGAAATTTACGATATAGTTACAGGAGAAAATAAATGAAATTTCCTACACCGCAAAGTAGTGGCGTTGGAACTACTGGTTTAACTGGTATAACTTTAATGGCACTACATATTACAGGATACTTATCTGGCTGGGCTTGGCCATTGTTATACGTGTTTTTAATTGTATCTGGTATTGGACAAGAGAATAGGAAGAAATAATGGCTACACATGCAATGATCGATCTTGAAACACTAGACACTAAACCTAGTTGTGTAGTATTAAGTTTAGGTGCAATTAAATTTAATCCTTTTGATGCAAGCGAACCGCATTCAGAACTATACTTTAAAATTTGTGTAGATGACCAGGATCGTTTAGGTCGAACAATAAGTGATGATACTATTGAATGGTGGGCTAAACAAGACGAAAAAGCAAGAAATGAAGCCTTTGATCAAACGGGTTCGATCAGTGTCGAAGAAGCATTAAAACAACTATCAAAATGGGTAGTTGGTGTAGATACTATCTGGGGTCAGGGTTATGGTTTTGATCTTACAATACTTGAAGATATGTGTAGAGGTTCTGGTAAACCTATTCCTTGGCAATTTTGGCAAGTAAAAGATAGCAGAACACTTTTTAGTTGTTGTAAAACAGACCCACGTAAAGTACTAGGACAAGCAGACCTGCATAATGCTCTTGCTGACGCTTATTTTCAGGCAAGAGGTGTACAACTTGCATACAAAGAACTAGGTATAACACGTTGATTAGATGGTATGATTATATAGCGGCAGTTGTGTTTGCATATTTTATGTTGATAAACTTCTTTACAGTACCAGTATTTGGTGCTATAATAGCATATGTAGCATACGAAGTTTGGATGAATTATTATTGTCAATTTAGATTAGAACAGGAAAGTAGATGAAAGAACTCTGGGTAGAAAAGTATCGTCCTAAAACAGTAGATGGCTATGTGTTTCGTGACGAAGCACAACGTAAACAAGTACAAACTTGGATTAAAGACAAAACTATTCCACATTTACTGTTTAGTGGTAATGCAGGTATTGGTAAAACTACACTTGCAAAATTGTTGTTTAATGAATTAGATATAAATGAGTTAGACATTTTAGAAATTAACGCATCGCGAACAAACTCTGTAGATGATGTTCGCGATAAAATTGTAAACTTTGTACAGATGATCCCATTTGGGGACTTTAAGGTGGTGCTACTTGATGAGGCTGATTACTTATCTCCAAACGCTCAGGCAGCGTTGCGTGGTGTTATGGAAGAGTATCATACTACTGCTCGTTTCATTCTTACTTGTAACTATCCAAATCGTATTATACCCGCTTTGCATAGTAGGTGTCAGGGCTTCCACATTGCTAGGATTGACCAAACTGAGTTCACGGCTAGAGTTGCTGAAATCCTTATTACCGAAGGTGTTACTCCTGATTTGGATACGCTCGATACCTATGTAAAAGCAACTTATCCAGACTTACGTAAATGTATTAACACTGTACAAATGAACAGTGTAGACGGTGCGTTAAACAAACCTAATGAAGGTGACACAGGCGAAAGCGACTGGAAACTTGATATGGTTGAGCTGTTTAAAGCAGGTAAGATTCAAGAAGCACGAAGGCTTTTGTGTGGTGCCATTCGCCCAGAAGAAATGGAAGAAGTATATCGCTGGCTTTATGATAACATTGAATTGTTCGGAAACGAGGAACAGCAAGATCAAGCAGTGATAATTATTAAGCAAGGGATGGTAGATCATACATTGGTCGTAGATCCTGAAATTAATTTAGCCGCTGTGCTAATTAAACTAGCGAGATTGTGAATTTAAGGAAAGAATTAAAAAAGATGGGTTTGATCGCAGGTAAAAAGAAAAGCGAGCAAATGTTTAAAGTCGGCATTGTTATGTGGGCTTTATTTGTTTTGATTATTTTGTACTCTGTAATAGGAGGTTAGATGACTTATCTAGTAACAGATAATTGTATTAAATGCAAGCACACTGATTGCGTAGCAGTTTGCCCAGTTGATTGTTTTTACGAAGGTGAAAACTTTCTAGCAATTAATCCTGAAGAATGTATTGATTGTGGAGTTTGTGTACCAGAGTGTCCTGCAGATGCTATTGTACAAGACAGTGAATTACCAGACGATCAACGAGAATTTTGGTTTAAAATAAATGAACGTGCATCTTTAGAATGGCCTAATATTACAGATCAAAAAGATCCAATGCCCGATGCTGAAAAGTATGACGGAGAACCTAACAAATATGAAAAATATGGAATTATACCCATAGTAGAGATTGAATAAATGAGCAAAGGAAGCAAACAAAGACCTAGTTCAGTTGATAAGAAAACATTTGATAGCAACTGGGATAAGATCTTTAAAGAAAACAAAAGGAAAAAAATTGTACCCTATACCACTGATGGTAATAGAGCAGTACATTTTGGTGAAGAGCATGATCAAAGCAATCCTAGCATGTGATAATAAAGGTGGAGTAAGCAAAGGAGGAACACTTCCTTGGCCTCATAACAGTAAAGACTTAAAATGGTTTAAAGATAACACAGCAGGTCATACTGTTATAATGGGGTCGACTACTTGGAAAGATCCTCACATGCCTCGACCATTACCTAAAAGAATAAACGTTTTAGCAACATCTCGAGCTAACGAGTACCCCGGCGCCCATTATTATATTAATGGAGATCTAAAGCACGAGATTGGAATGTACGCAGACGATAACCCAGGAATAATAACTTGGATTATTGGCGGTCCAAATATTATTAATCAAACACTAGGAATTATTGATGAATTTTATCTAAGTCGTATTCCGGGTGATTATAACTGTGATACGTTTTTAGATCTTAAAGCAATTGAAGATAATTTTTCACTTTCTTTCGAAGAAAAACACCCGTCTGTTAAATTTCAAATTTGGAAACGAACATGAGTATTGTTGAAATAGCCGTTAGTTTAGTGTTGCTTGTTTTTATGGGATCGGTAGCTTGGCATTCTTCTATGATTATAGCCGAGCGTAAACAGCGTTACAGAGCAGGCACACACGACTACTACGATAACCCGATAGAAAAGGATAAAGATGAAACAGTACATAAACGCAATAGAAAAGATTCTTATTGAAGGAGAAGACGTAGAAGACCGGACAGGCGTTGGTACTAGAACACTGTTTGGTCATCAAATGCGTTTTAACTTGCAAGAAAGTTTTCCTGCAGTAACTACTAAACGACTTGCATGGAAAAGTGTTGTAGGAGAATTGTTGTGGTTCTTAGAAGGTAGTACAGACGAGCGCAGACTTGCTGAAATTACTTTTGAAAAGCCACGCAATGATTTAATAGACAAAACAACTATTTGGACTGCAAATGCTGATAAGCAAGGTAAAGACCTAGGGTATATTAATACTACACATACAAAACATTTAGGACCTGTATACGGTTCACAATGGCGTAACTTTAACGGCGATGGTGTTGACCAAATTGCAGAAATTATACGTCAAATTACTAGAGATCCAAATAGTAGACGTATTATACTAAGTGCATGGAATCCAAACAAACTAGACGAAATGGCGTTGCCACCGTGCCATACATTATCACAATTTAAAGTTATTAACGGAAAACTAAGTTGTCAATTATATCAACGTTCAGCAGATATGTTTTTAGGTGTACCTTTTAACATTGCTAGTTACAGTCTACTTACGCATATGTTAGCACAGATTTGTAAACTAGAAGTAGGAGAATTTATCTGGACTGGTGGCGACTGTCATATCTATAAAAACCATTATTTACAAGTTAAAGATCAAATTATGCGAAAGCCTAAGCCGGGCCCTAAACTTGAAATGCCAGCGTTTGATAACATTGCAGAATTACTAACAACAAAAACCAGTGATTATAAATTATTAGATTACGATCCTATGCCGAGTATTAAGGCTCCAATGGCTGTATGATGGGTGCAACTGCATATGGAGATCCGCAACAACGAGCGTTTTACAAAAGAGCATATTGGTGGAAGCGCACAGGTAGTGGCAAACTAATACACCCTGGACAAAAATATGTGCTAGTTAAAACATATTTTGATGCAATGGGAAGACCGCCTATACACAACTTGTCATGGGATCGTATATACACACCAAATGAATATCTTGTATACGAGCTCACAAAAGATTCAAAAAAAAAGACTTTGACTGCACAAGAGTTTACAGGCAACCCCTATTCAAAAGGAAGTGGATATTAGAATGAAGCAAAAATTTATCGATGCGTACATGGATGTTGCAGAACGTTTCGCACAACTAAGTTCGGCAAAGCGTTTGCAGGTAGGTGCGATTGTTGTAAAGGACGACCGTATTATAAGTATAGGTTATAATGGTATGCCTAGTGGTTGGACTAATGAATGCGAGGAAGAAGTATTAGTTGACTATGGTAATAGATCTAGTGATGCAAAATACGAACTAAAATCTAAGACAGAAGTTCTACATGCCGAATCGAACGCCATTGCTAAATTAGCACGTTCAGCAGAAAGCGGTGAAGGCGCTAGTATTTTTATTACACATTCGCCTTGTATAGAATGTGCAAAATTAATTTACCAAAGTGGTATAACCACTGTGTACTACAAAAATGAATATCGTAGTACACAGGGTATTGATTTTTTGGAAAAATCTAAATTAAATGTAGTTAAAATTTAGTTATTCGTCTCCATAAACTTGAAGTACTTCTTTAACTGCATCATGTCGTTCAATATCTCCTTGCTCAAAATGGACTACGTCCAAACGTTCTGAATTGGATTTTTCTAGCAAAGTAACAAAATCGATTAAACCGTTATCTTTTAAACGGTCTGCTTGGGCTAAATCGCCCGTTACTGCCATCATTGAATATTCGCCTAAACGTGTTAGTAACATTTTCATTTGATTTGGTGTAGCATTTTGCATTTCATCAGCAAGAATAAATGCTGATTTAAATGTACGACCTCTCATATATGCTAGTGGTGCAATCTCGATAATACCTTCTTCGATCATGCCCTCGATTTGACGAGCATCAAAATACTCACGTAGTACGTCGAATATCGGTCTTGTCCAAGGCGCCATTTTTTGTTCTAATGTGCCTGGCAGAAACCCTAAATCTTCGTCAACTGACACTGCTGGTCTTGTAACAATGATTTTATCAACTTTTCCTTCTTTAAACATCTTTACAGCCACTTGTACTGCTAACAGTGTTTTACCTGTACCTGCCGGCCCGATGCCAAAAACTATGTCTTTCGACGGGTCTAACAGTTTTAGTACATATGATTCTTGATGTCTATTTCTTGGAAGTATTTCTACGTTTAATTTTTTTTGATGTGTTTTGAAATTAATTACATTACTGTAATTGGAGTTTGAGTTAGCGTTTTGTAAACGCTGTTTCCTTTTTGCACCCATTAAGTCCTCCTATGATGAGTTTGGATTAGTAGGCTAGTTCACGTTCGCAGGAACATGCTTGTCCTACAAAAGTATTTACCATCTCAGTATGAGAGAAAACTACGTGGTATTGATTGTAAATACGATAAATAAGTATAGTCGGAGAAAAGAACAAATGTACGATAGTTTAGATATAATAAAAAATGTTGAAAGCATTTACAACAGCGACACAGCATTTACTGTTTTAAAAGATTATGAACGTGTATTAGACGATTTAGATCTATACGTTTATGACAACTGGGAAGAAGGTGAACTCTGTGAAGGTCCTAAAATTGATAGACATTGGGTAACCTGTTGTTTTATGTGGCCAAGAGACAAAATGCCTGATCCAATGGGCGGAAAACGTCTTACAGATTATGATTGTAAAGTTAAGTATAAAAAATCAGACCTAATTGTTCCTCGTAAAATTGAATCTCCAGAAGACTATCGTCCAGGAACAAAGAAAGGTAAACTAGATCGTTTGCCTATTTGGATGGTTGAAATACAAATACCAAAAAGTTTACTAGCAGAAATTTATGGTGGCGCACTAGAAAAAACTGTACTCGATCCTGCTAACCAAATAACAGCACAACAAGAAGCACAGCCAGCAGACGAAGTTGCAGCACCAGAAGCAGAAGCAGGAGCAGTAGCGTAATGGGACTAAGAAAAGGCGATCTTAAAGATCTAGTTTATAAAGTATTAGAAGTTGACTCATATAAATCTAAAATGGGCGATGATAAAGACATTGTTACATTATGTTTTAGTGTTAAAGAACTTGCGGCCGCTAAAGACTTAGAAAACTTTTTAGAGTCAGGTTACGAATTTGTTTTAGATGCAGATGCTACACCAGGTGAACAGTCAGATGGCACATTTAAAGTATTTGTTGAAATAGAACGCAATAGACATGTGCCAGAACAAATTATGGAAATAGCAGCTGGCGTAAAAAATCTAACTGGTTTAGATTTAAAATATAGATATCACAAAAACTTTACATCTTATGATTTAGATCAAGATGTTTTAGAAAAAATGATCCCTTTAGATAATGATGCATACGAATCATATGTATCTGAAAATCACTATAATGACTTTTTTAATAAAAGTTACTTGAGCGAAAGCTATATGTTAGATGATATCCTAACGGTCAAAAAAGAATATGCCGATCCAATACAATTTAAAGTGCTTGATTTTGGACCAACTGTAGCAACAATAGAGTCTATTCAAGAATCTTTCAATGCTGATGACTTTGCAGAAATTATTTTTCTTTCTAAGTATATCGGCGACTATAATATTACTAAATATGGACATAAACTAACTTTCGATAATAAAGATAGTACTCTTGTTGTTGAAAGAGTTTCAATATAAAGGAAGAAATATGAGTTTTGAATTTGACTTTACCAAGGAACATCTTGGAGAAATCATCTCTGCTGACGCAGACGATTGGTATGATGCATTATGCGAACTACTACCTAAATATGGTATTACAACAGAGCGCAGAGTTGCACACTTCTTAAGCCAATGCGCCCACGAAAGCGGCGGATTTAAAAGACTAGAAGAAAATCTTAACTATAGCGAAAAAGCACTTAATGCAGTTTTTGGTAGATATTTTGGCGCACCGCCTAAGCGTGATGCAGCCGAATATGCACGTAACCCAGAAATGATTGCAAACTATGTATATATGGACGAGTTTCGTAAATACAAAATGGGCAACGTAGAAGAAGGCGACGGTTGGAGATTCCGTGGTCGTGGTTTGAAGCAGTTAACAGGACGCGAAAACTATACACGGTTTGGTGCAAGCATTGGTATGACAGCAGAAGAAGCAGCAGAATATGTAGCAACTCCAGCAGGTGCTATTGAATCAGCTTGCTGGTTCTGGGACAATAAAAATTTAAACGACATTGCAGATGGCGATGACGTAAAACGTATGACTAAGATTATTAATGGTGGTTCAATTGGACTAGAAGATCGTCAAAAGCGTTATACACATGCACTCAAAGTGTTGGGTATGGATGCTGAAGCACTTGCAGCTGACGATGATGACATTGAAGATATCATTGACGATATCGGAGTACTACGTAAAGGTGCTAGAGGCGAAGGTGTTAAACTAATGCAAGAAGCACTTGGTATTGGGGCTGATGGTATATTTGGTCCAGGTACTGAAAGAACACTTAAAGAGTGGCAAGCAGCCAATGGCTTAACTGCTGACGGTATTGCTGGTCCAGCAACTTTAGGAGTTCTCTTAGGAGACTAACATTATGGGTATGAAATTGGCAGGGGTGATGTTTATAGTTACACTTCTAACCGCGACGGCGTTTGGCTGGTATTATAATGATACACAAGAACGTATGAAAATCCTTAATGAAAACAACGCAAAGCTAGAAACGGCAGTAGCTATAAGCGAAGAAACTGTTTCTAGTTTGCAGTCTGATTTTGCAGCAATGATAGTTGAGAACGAAAAACTTCAAAATGACTTTGCTGCAATTAATGACAGAAATAAGGCACTAGAAAACAGATTATCAAGGCACGACATAGGAGCAGCAGCAGTTTCAAGAACTGAAGCAACACAAAAAGTTCTTAACAACGCATCAAATAATGTTCTAAGATGTTTAGAAATAATAAGTGGAAGTCCATTATTAGAATCTGAATTAGCTGCAACTAAACCTAGCGAAATTAATCCAGAATGTTGGAGAGACGCTAATCCAAACTTTAATCCGGATATTCAATCCGAAGCATGGAAGAGGAAAAACCTATGAGATATCTAGCACTCATAATCACAATTATGATAGTAAGTGGTTGTTCTTCTATGCCACAACGTATTGAAGTATCAGCAAAGCCAGTTGACAAACCTCAACTAATTTTGCCAGATGCACAAAAATTAAATCTAAGAGATGTTGAGTTTGTTCTTATTACAAGAGAAAACGCTGAAGAAGTTTTTGCCGAATTAGAAAGGTCAAGAAAAGATCCTGTTCTTATTGGGTTAACTGACGACGGTTATGAAACATTATCTTTGAATCTAAGTGACGTAATGGCACTACTGCAACAACAAAAAGCAATTATTGCTGCATACAAACGTTACTATCAAGAATCAGAAGAAGCATTAGATAAAGCAAATGCAAATATTGAAGGTGCTAAAGAACAAGTAGAAGCACAGCAGAATATAGAAGAGCCTTCAATATTAGAATCACTAAATCCATTTAGAAATTAAGGAAAGAAAATGAGGGCAATATTCATAGCTATTCTAGCGACTTTAATTTCTGCATGTCAAGCAGAAAACCCTAGAGAAATAAAACCAAATCAAATCATTTTACCTACAAGTAATCCTGCTTTTAAAGCAGCGAGCTATTTAGGTTACACAGAACAAACTCACAGAGCAGAATTACGAGATTTTACTGGCGTTGATCCAGTGCGTACCGAATGGTGTGCTGCCTTTGTTAATAGTGTACTAGAAGAAAGTAATATACCTAGTAATAGATCGCACAGATATCCCCTTACAGCAAGAGCTTTTTTAGATTGGGGTACAGCAATAGAACGATCTAAAATTAAACCAGGAGATATAGTTATATTTCCTCGAGGTAATATTCCTTGGCAAGGACATGTTGGATTCTTTTTACGCAAACAAGAAATTAATGGTGTAGAACATTGGTGGATTCTTGGAGGGAATCAAAGTAATAAAGTTAGTGTAGTTATGTATCGTGCTAGTTATTCTATTGGCGTAAGACGTCATATTATATAAATACAATATATAGAATGTGAGGGCTTTTTATGTGGGACATGATACAACAAATGGCGAGTGATCGTCTATGGATTTATACAGCTATAGCAGGTTCGCTATTTGGAGCAGCATTTTTGTTCTGGTTTAAAGATACAAGAATGGCTACATGGGCTGTACAAAAATTTGATGCAACATTAGAATACTTAGCAATACGTTGGGGGTGGACTTGGTTCCAAAATGATCCAAATGCGTGGCGTGTAAAGTATCCTAAAATAACTGCAAAGATTGATGAAATCGAAGCAAGACTTATTGCACTTGAAAAGAACAGCCATCCATGCAAAGAGCTTCACGAGTTTGATGTATGGCCAGAGCTCGATGCTCGAATTAAAAAACTAGAGGGGAAAAAGTAAAATGGCAGAAAAGAAAACAGTTACAGTTGACGCAGAACTTTTAGCAAAAGATACTAACGGTGACGGACATATTTCTAAAGAAGAAATGGAACTTGATTTAGAGTTTAAGCGGAAGCGTATGGAAGACGAAGATGCAATGCGTGATGCACAACGCAACATGGCATGGTTTGCACTCTTTGGTATGCTACTGTATCCGTTTGCAGTAGTTGTTGCAAGTCTAATTGGATTAGAAAATGCTGGTAAAATTTTAGGGGATATGGCTCCTACATATTTTGTATCAGTAGCAGCGATTGTAGCAGCATTTTATGGCAAAGAGGCTCTTGCCAAAAAATAAAACACTAAGTAGTCCATGCGATAAGTAATTGTATGGACTACTACAACACACTCGGAATCAACAAAACAGCGTCTCAAGACGAAATTCGTAAGGCATACAAAAAAATGTCTATGAAACATCATCCTGATCGTGGGGGTGATGAAGTTAAATTCAAAGAAATAAATCAAGCATATCAGACACTAAGTAATTCTGAACGCAAACAAATGTACGATCAGTATGGCACTGACGATCCACAACAGATGGGCCCTCAGGGTTTTGCTCAAAATCCTTTTGGGTTTGGTGGTGCTGACATGAATGATATGTTCTCATCATTTTTTGGACAAGGATTTGGAGGACAGCAGCGACAACGTTCAAATAGAGACATACAGATTGTTACTGACATTACATTAGAACAAGCGTTTAGTGGACACACTGTTCCATTAAAGTATCAAACTGGATCTAGTAAGGTCGAGCAAGTAACTGTTACATTACCTGCAGGCGTACAAGCAGGACAAACTGTTAGATATGCAAACTTAGGAGATGATAGAGACAACAGATTACCTAGAGGTGATCTACTTGTTAAAGTAAGAATCAAACAACACAACAAATGGCTAAGACAAGGCGACGACTTATATTGCGAAGAATCCGTTAGTGTATTTGACTTAATGACAGGCTGTCAAGTAAATGTAAAAATGCTTGACGGAGCAACACTTAATGTTAAAATACCACCAGGCACAAATCCAGGCGCGAAATTTAATCTACGTGGGAAAGGAATGCCAAACCCGCGAAACGGAAGAAAAGGTAATGCTATTGTTATTGTGAAAGCGATTGTTCCTCGAATCGACAAGGGAGAATTACTTGACGAAGTTAATAAGTTAAAAAGTAAAATACATCTTGACTTTTGATACAGTGGTGTTATAATTTAACAATGCACAAAATTACAATCAAGGAATAAAATATAAATGGTTGAACCTAGTAAAGAACTACAACTTGTCTTTGAAAAGGCTATTAAAGACGCACAAAAATTGCATCATGAATATATTACACTAGAGCATCTTGTGTTTGCTCTAATGTGTCATTCATCTTTTGAAACTATTATTAAAGGGTATGGTGCAGATCCTGTTTTTATTAAAAGCAATCTTGAAAATTATCTAAAAACTCAGTGCGATGATATTAAAATGGATCCTGAGATTAAAAAATGGAAACCTAAAAAAACACAAACAGTTGAGCGTGTTTTAAACAGGGCCTTTACACAAGTTTTGTTTATTGGAAGAAATAACATAGAACTAAGTGATGTTTTTCTAAGTGTTCTTAACGAGAAAAAATCTATTGCAACTTACTGGATTGAAAAGGCAGGTGTTTCAAAAGAAACATTTAGTGAATATATTAGTTCAGAAGTTGAAAACGAAATTGAAGACGAAGAAATGTCTGGAGCAATGCAAAAAGCTCTACGTGCATTTACAACTAACTTAAACGAAGAAGCAAATAAAGATAAGATTGATCCAATTATTGGTCGTGCTGAAGAATTAGAAAGTATTGCCTTGGCATTAGGACGCCGTAATAAAAACAATGTTATCCTTGTAGGCGATCCTGGTGTTGGTAAAACTGCTATTGCTGAAGGCCTTGCTTATAATATTGTTAATGATAATGTTCCTCCGTTCCTACAAGAGTACGAAGTATACAATCTTGACATCGGCGCAATGCTTGCAGGTTCAAAGTATAGAGGTGATTTTGAAGAACGTTTAAAACTTGTCATTAAAGCATTACAGAAAAAAGGCAAGACTGTAATGTTCATTGATGAAGCACACATGATGAACGGTGCCGGAGCCGGTGGTGGCGACAAAACAAATGATTTAGCAAATATGCTAAAACCTGCACTATCAAAAGGTGATATTAAAGTTGTAGCAAGTACAACTTGGGAAGAATATCGCAAAACTTTTGAAAAGGATCGTGCATTGATGCGTAGATTCCAACGTGTAACTGTCGACGAGCCAACTCCGGAAGTAACTAAAGACATCTTACGTGGTATTAAAAAGTATTACGAAGAATTTCATAGCACCGGTATTACCGAACAAGCAATCGAAGCGGCAGTCAAACTATCAATTAAATATCAAAGTGATAAAAAGTTACCAGATAAAGCAATTGACCTTATTGATGTTGCATGTGCAAGATTTAAACTAAAAGACCCCGAAGTTGAAAAGTTAGTAACTGAAGAAGAAGTACAGTTCGAACTGGCTAAAATGATTAATATGCCTGTTGAAAACATTGCTGAAAAAGAAACTTCAGGACTTGCTAATCTTGAAGTAAATCTTAAAGCAGAAGTGTACGGTCAAGATGAAGCAATTGATAATATTGTTGATAAAATTCTAGTTGCACAAGCAGGTTTGAAACCTGATGACAAGCCTGTAGGTTCATTTGTATTTATGGGTCCAACAGGTGTAGGTAAAACAGAAACTGCAAAGCAACTATCAACTCAACTAGGTGTTAAATTAGTTCGATTTGATATGAGTGAATATCAAGAAAAGCATTCAGTTGCTAAATTAATTGGTTCGCCTCCGGGTTATGTAGGTTTTGAAGACAATGCAGGCCAGTTAATTACAAAATTACAAGAAAGTCCTAATTGTGTATTGCTATTAGATGAGATTGAAAAAGCACATCCAGATGTTTCTCAAATTTTGCTACAAATTATGGACAATGGTAAAGTTACAGGATCAAATGGTAAAGAAGCTGATGCAAGAAATGCTATTTTGATTCTTACAACTAATCTTGGAGCCAAAGATGCAGACAAAAATGCTATTGGCTTTAACGAAGAAGTTGAAAAAGACTACGAAGATACTGAACTTAAAAAGTTCTTCAGTCCAGAATTTCGAAATAGACTAGATGGTGTAATTACATTTGGTAAGTTGAACAAAGAAGTTATGCTTAAAATTGTTGGTAAGTTTCTTGTCGAACTTAGAAAAATGGTTACAGACAAAGGAGTTAATATTAAAGTTTCAGATGAAGCACTCGACTACTTAGTAGACAAAGGATTTGATCCTAAAATGGGTGCAAGACCTTTACAGCGTGTTATTGATAACGAAATTAAAAGACCGCTATCAAAAGAACTACTGTTTGGTAATTTGAAAAATGGCGGAACTGTAACTGTTACAACTACAGAGGATTCTGACAGTCTATTACTAGAGTGTGTAGAGGAATCCCTTGTTACAATCTGAATCAAATAAACTGTTCTATAACAAATATCTTTACAAATTTGTTTTTCGTAACTCTCTAGCAACAATTTTTAGAGATAAAAATTTTAATTATGCTAAAGAAGTATTAGACGAACTTTATCATAGATCAGAAAAAGGTATGCCGTTAGTTAGATCTACCGGCTACCGTCAGTTTACTATAGAACCTCATATATTTTATGAATGTGTTGCAATATATCACGAACTTAAAAATACAAATGTTGATTATAAAATAAGGATCGAGCACCCTAGTGTACATGTATACAGCAATGACAAATCTTGGTTATTATTATTTGCAACTAAAATTTCTGATCCTATAAGTTTTTCGGCGCCGCCTAAAGAACTTGTTAAACATGTTGTGCCAAATACAATTATAGTTGACGAACATACTGGTTATGACTATAAAATTACATTTGGAGACTATAATGTTGATCCTGGATTTAACACTTGGTTAGATAAAAACGAAGATAAAGTAAAAATGGGTGTTGTATGTAGAGATGCAATTCGTGAATCTCTACACTGTGCAAATTATTATTTTTATGCTCGTGACGAACGTGTTTTAAATCTTATAAAATTAATGATTGCACCTTCTATTCGGCGAATAGATAAATTAGTATGTAAGCAAGATATTGATAAATAATAGTATGCCGAATAATAGTAAAACAATAGTACCAACACAAACACATCCAGATGATAGCACAGTACAATCATACACTGGAGATAAGTTTAAAGCTGACGGATATTATGGCCGTGCAGACGGATTTCATACTGTCCAAATTAATTTAAACGGATTTTCTGGAGAGATAAAGATGCAAGGGTCATTAGAAGTTGATCCTTCAGAAGGAGATTGGTTTGATATTACATTACAAACCAATACAAGTGTACAAGGAACTGTTGATACAACAGGTGCTATATCGGTAGGAGAAAGTATTACATTAACTGATCTTTCGTATTCTAGTAGTAATATAAATGCTAACTATAATTTTGTAGGAAACTATGTTTGGGTTAGAGCAATACTAGGAAACTGGACAAACGGAACAGTTGACAGTATAATGTTGAACTATTAAGGACGTAAAGAATGGCACAAAAAATAATTAATATAGGATCAACAGACTATGCAGGCGACGGTGAAAGTCTCCGCACAGCATTTAGTAAAGTAAATGATAATTTTGATGAAGTCTATGTTAATCTAGGTGGCCTTCAATCCTTTGATGGTGACTACAACAGCCTAACAAACAAACCAGACCTTTCTGTATATGCTCTTACAGCAAATACATTTAATGGCGATTATAATAATTTACTTAATAGACCTACATTGTTTAGTGGACTATATGCAGACTTAACAGGTGCTCCAAGTGTTCCTAGTCAATTAGAAGATTTAGCAGATGTAAACATTACTAGTGTAAGCGACGGGCAAATACTTGCGTTTGATAATGCAAGTGGTTCATTTGTAAATGTTGATCCTGATGCTGCTAGTTATGGAGATTCTAGTGTAAATAGTCTCTTAAATACAAGCACTGCAACTAGCGGTCAAATACTAAGTTGGACTGGGGCAGATTACCAGTGGGTAGCAGATCAAACTGGTGCAGGAGGTGGCATTGCACTAACTGATCTTAGTGTAACAGATACTTCCGATGCTGGTGCAAGTTTATCATATGATAATACTACAGGTGTATTTACATTTGAATATACAGCGCCTACAGTACCAACAGACATAAGCGAACTAACAGATAATACAGGACTACTAGGTGGCGGCGGCAGTGGTGTTGATTTTTCAACCCTTAGCGTAACTATTGGTGACGAAACAGATCCACAAAGTATATCAGATGCACTAAATGATTTAGTAACACAACTCCAAGGCTTATAAGGAAATATCATGGAACATTTTGTAAGAGTAATATTTGAAAAAGACGATAGCATAACTGAAAACTTAGACGAATCTATCTTTCCAGGTAACGAATTACTTGAAACAGATCAAGGTGCAAGCGCCTATCAAATACCGTTAGCGAGAGAGCTTTCAGAAGATGAAGCAGAAGAATATGCTGAAAGACTAGCAAACTATATGTTTGAAAATGGATTTGACGATTTTGATATAGAAATTAGTACAGACCTTGATGAAGAAATTATTGAAGAAACATATGACGGAGATGATTTCTTTGAAGAATATGGTGTAATGTGGTACAATGATGACGACGAAATGGACGAAGCAGAATATCAAGGACGTAAAGTTAAACTTGGTAAACCTATGCGTGGAGATGTTAAAAAATTTAAAGTATATGTTAGAGATCCAAAGACTAAGAATGTAAAAAAAGTAAACTTTGGCGATCCTAACATGAAGATTAAAAAGTCTAACCCAGCACGTAGACGTTCATTCCGTGCTAGACACAACTGTGATAATCCAGGTCCAAGAACAAAAGCAAGATACTGGTCATGTAGGAAGTGGTAATATGCGTATAGATGAATTTACTAGCAAAAAGTTTGAAAAAGAATTACCATTTAGTGTTACTGACGACCTAATGGTCTTTATGAAAAACGATCCTAATTTTTATCGCAAGTCTTATTACCCTTGTATGGTTAAAATGCAAGACGAAAGCATTAAAGGCAATGATTGTAACTTTGTAGCAAACACAAGACCTATGATAAAAAGTGCAATTAAAGATTATTGTGCTAAATTTAATGTCGCAGCCAATCCGCAAAGTGTCTTTACAAAAGAAGATGAAGATGCTATCATTGAAAAACTTTATGACGAGGAAATGCCAAAACTAGAGTCAGGAGAGTACTAATGCGCTTTGCTGAATTCCGTCACGTTCTAACCGAAGCAGCAAAAGTTGGGCGCGAATATCAGCATCTTGAGGATTTGGTATTTGTTAAAGGATCTAAAGGTGCTTTAGAAGCAGCAGACATACTAGAAAAACTAGGTAGCGACAGCGGAGATGTTGCTATTAAGTGGGACGGCAATCCAACAATTTATTGGGGACGTGAACCTGATGGTACATTTGTACTTGTAGGTAAAAACGGTTGGGGCAAAAACAAATCAACATCGTCACAGGATTTATCACGTTTTATTCAAAATTCAGGTAAAGGTGTAGAAGAAGAACCATGGCGTAAAGAGTTTGGTCAAGAAATGGCTGAAATTTTTGATGTAATGAAAAATTCAACACCACCTAACTTTAGAGGTTACGTATACGGTGACTTACTATACAGTCCACGTAAATCATTTGTATCAAGCAACGACGGTTTAGAATTTACACCTAATAAAGTAAAGTATACTGTAGATCCTTCAAGTGATTTAGGAAAGCGTATAGCAGGGTCTAAGGTAGGCTTAGTAGTACATCAAAAGTATGAAGAGTGGGGTAGTAAATCAGGAACCCCTATAGAAAATGTTTCAGAACTTAATTCAAAAGATGCAGTAGTATTAGGACAAACATATGTTACACATCAACCAAATGTAGACACTAAAGTTGTTGATGCTGTAAGAGCAAAGGCTAAAAAGTATGCAACTGATATAGATCAATTTTTAGCAGGTACACAAGGTTTAAGTAATCCAGCTCAAATAATTTATACGTATATGAACCATATGACTCGTACGCAGCAGTTAGATAAGATTGCTACAGGGTTTTTTGATTGGTTAAAAACTAGTAAAGTAAGTCAAGGACAACAGGCAAAATTAGCAGCAATGAATGATGCTAATCCAAAAGCATTACCAGAAATGTTTGATCTTATAAAGCAGGTTATGACTGCTAAAGATAGTATTATAGATCAATTAGATAATGCTGATGCAGATGTTAAAGCATCAACAGGAGGAGAAAAAGGCGGTGAAGGATATGTTGCACTAGGTAGCAAAACTAAACTTGTACCTAGAACACGTTGGCAGCCTAATTAAGATAATGTTATTAAGAGAGTTATACGAAGCACCTAAAAAACAAGCAGTATTAGCATTTGGTAGATTAAATCCACCTACAATAGGTCATGCTAAATTAGTAGACGCTATCAAGAAGCAAGATGGCGATCATTATCTATTCTTAAGTCAAACACAAAAGCCTAAGACAGATCCACTAGACTTTGCAACGAAGTTAAAGTTTGCTAAACAATTCTTTCCTGGTATAAACATTGGTCATGAAAGTGTACGCACACCTGTACAAGCATTAGAAATGTTACAAGGTTTAGGATATACTGATGTTATTTTTATAGCAGGAAGTGATCGTGTAGCAGGATTCCAAAAATTATTTGATACATACAACGGTCAACCTGATAAAAGTGGTAATGTTCCGTTTAAGTTTGATAGTATCAATGTACTAAGTGCTGGTGAACGTGATCCAGATGCTGATGATGTAAGTGGCATGAGTGCAAGCAAAATGAGAGCAGCGGCTGCTGCGGGTGAATTAGAAACATTTGCACAAGGTGTACCAGATAAGAAACTAGCACAAACTATGTATGATGCTGTACGCAAAGGCATGGGTGTAAAAGATGTAGAACCTGTTGAAGAAGGTGACTTAATACTAGACAAAGGTAGTTTAATTAACTACATTAAAGATATGATTCAAGACTACGTCAACAGAGAAGAAGATGTAGAAAAATTATCAGCACTACTAAAGTATATTGCAGGTAAAGAAATTAAAGCTAAAGGCAAACGTTATATTGTAACAAAAGAAGATATAAAACAAGCACTAGCAATTATTGAACGTGAACTTTCTAAAGGTGAAGAAAAAGATAAAGAAAAATATGTTAAAGGCATGAAGAAAAACAAAAGCGATTTTAAAAAGCGTTATGGCAAAGATGCAGAAGCAGTAATGTATGCAACAGCAACTAAAATGGCTAAAAAATAATGGACGAGCTTGAGTACATTAAAAAACTAGCAGGTGTTAACGAGTTTAAAGGATATACTCCTTATCAAGAAAATATATCTGTTACAGGTACTGAAAAGCAACGTATAGAAAGAGAAAAGAATTTACGTCCAGGTGACGAAGATTGGTTTAAACTTTGGTTTAGTAGACCTTACTGGAAGGGCCAAGAATATCCACCCGGACTTAGGAGTCGTAAAAAATGAGATGGGACGACATTAAAGAAGCAGCAGGCGTTGGCCGTATAACTAAACAAAATCAAACTGCTGATGTTGGTCCCGGTGAGATCAAAAAACAGGCTGCAAAGTTTGGAAACAAAGTTGACAAAGATGGAAGGCCTCCTACACTAAGCAAAAAAATCAAAGGTAAGTCAACTAACGTTATGTTTAATTTAGGACTTACTGAAAGTGTTGCTATAAAATTTGAACGCACGGACGATTACGATATTTTACATATAAAAGAAAAAGGAAAGAATCGTGTAGAAGTTCGTGGCAAAAAAGGTTACGAAAGCGGCAATTACGATCCTAAAGACAAATTACATAGACTTTTAGATAGTTTAGGTAAAGCAGCAAACATTTCAGAACTAATGAATGGCGAAACTGTTGTCTTAAATCCTAAACATCCAGACGGTCCTAAAGCAATAGATAGTGTATCAAACGAAGGTTCTTTAATACCAAATCCTAGCAATACTTTCATAACAAAATCAGATACAGCATATGATTTTGTTAAATTAGGTACTAATATGGCTAATTTAAAATCAGTGCCAGCTGGTGGTAATGTTGATGAACCAGATATAATGGTTGCGCCATATGCTGGTGAAAAAGAAATGAAGTATCTTATGAAACAACTAAAACGCATAGGATATGATGTACAAGATGCACAAGGTTATAAAGACGCACACTTTGATGACAAACCTACAGGTGGAGAAGCACCTCCTCAAATTAAAAAGTTCGGGCCTCTTGGAAAAATTAAATTAGACAAATTAAAAAGTGTACAAAGCGAACGTCAATGGCATAAACTAGGCAGACAGTTAGTAAAAGTTTTAAACGACGATTATGCACCTTTACAAATTGATCGAAAAGGACGCATTGTAAACGGACATCATAGATATGATGCACTGCGTTTAACAGGTGCAGAGTATGCTCGTGTACACATGGCAGATGCTGTATTAGAAGATATGTTAGACGAAAGTTGGCTAGAAGAAAATATTACTAACAGTATAAAATTTGTAAAACCAAAGTTTGATGTAGAATGGGAAGAAGCAACTCGCTATCCAGAGTTTAAGAAACTTGGTAAAAAAGAATGGATTAAACTTGCTAAGAAGGGCAAAGCAGTAACTATTAAAAGTGCTAAAGATATTAATAACACAGATGCAGCAGACCCTAACTCATTTAAAAGTTTAGATAAAAACAAACAAGCAAGAGCATTAGCACAATTAAAAAGTGGCGATGTTGAAATGCCTATCGTTGCTGTTTACAGTGACGGATACAAAGAACTTGTAGGTGGTAACACAAGACTTACTGCAATGATGGCACAGAACAGTAAAGCAACTGTATGGCAGTTCGAAGTGCCAGATGAAGTTGCTGAACTTGCAGAAAATTTTGCTGACGGAAAGAAAAAAGGCAAAAGTCGTCCTGGTAGAGTCAAAAAGGCTGGTGCAAGTTGTAAAGGATCGGTAACTAGTTTACGTAAGAAAGCAAAAAAATACTCAGGTGAGAAAGCGAGGATGTATCATTGGTGCGCAAATATGAAGTCGGGACGGAAGAAAAAATAGTAGAACTTTATCCAAGAGATAACACAGATATAAGTCACTATATTAAAAAACTTAAAGAACATGAAGCTCGACGAGCAAGCACAAATGAACGCCAAAACTATTGGAAAACTTATAAAGAATACTTAAAATGAAGCAAACAGAAATGAAATTTTACACACCTTATGAAACAGCAGGTAGACAACCTGGAATGATCTGGCAGCCTAGAGATTGCACACCGGAAGAACAAAAGGAATGGATTAATACAGAAGGAAAGTATTGGGCAGATGTACAAGGAAAACTTATTATAGGTCTTTCTATACTACAAGTTAGTTTGTTAGGACTTATGTTAAGTTGTATGTTTCTAATACAGCAATTTGTGAGATAGGAAAGAAAAATGAAAATAAGCGAATTACTAGAACAAAAAAGAGATACACATTGTTCAGATAAATGTTGTGGAGCAGACGTAAAAAGAGAAGATTGTAAATGTCCACCAGACTGTCCTCACTGTAATTGTAATGCAGAAGACGTTAAAGAAGATGCAACAGCAGGAGCAACATCATCAGGTAATATAGCCGCAGTTGTTAATCCAACATATGCACATGCTAAATCTACAAAGAAGGGCAAATACGGAGCGCCGAAAGCACCACAAGTTAAAAATACAGATGGTACTGCTAAAAATGCATTAGATGTTAAAAATAATATCATGGGCGGCAAACCTATCAAAAGATAAATAGTATATAAGATCCGGAGATTATAAATGAACAAAACAGAAATACAAGAAGGTTTAGGCGAACTAGCTGATCGTGCAGAGCGTGATCACGAAGTACAAATGGCTCGTTCAGACCTTTATAAAATTGCAAAATATGCAATCAAACTACATGACATGCTTAAAGGTGTATCCGAAGAACAAGGCTTAGAAGGTTGGGTTCAATCAAAAATTACTAAGTCAGCAGATTATATCGGCAGTGTATATCATCATCTAGACTACGAAGAAGCAACAGGTGAGCTAGGTGAAGAAGTTGCAGAAGGAAAATTTAAATCTGATGCACATCGTAAGGCGGTACATGCTGCAAAAGCAAGTGGCAAGCGTGGTAAAAAGAAACTTCGCAAGACTGAATCAGAATATAAAGATACTTTACATGCTAAACTAGCTGAGAAAAAAGCAACTGAACAAGCAGTTACTACAAAGAAGATTTCAGCAAAAAATATTAAAGCAAAAAATATAAGTCCAAACAAAGGCGGAAACTAAGTTAATGGACTTTCATAGACTTCAGCAAAAACTTTTTGAATTGGATCCAACAGATCCAAGAGAAGATTTAGCAAAATTACAGCAAGTAGCACAAGGTGGTTCGGTGGCATCCGGAACAGTTGAACCAACCAAAGATTACTTACGTGAGAATGCTGAAGTTACAGAAGGTTCGTTGAAAATGGATAGAGATTATAGTGTAAGTGACTTTGCTGCCCTTGCTGGTGTAAAAACTAACGAAGCAACACCATTAGATGCACTAAAGCACGGTTTTAAAAACTACAACAAACTAGATGCTCTTAATACACAAGTTGACGGTAAGAAGCCAAAATCAGATGTTGATCAAATTAAAGATTTAATTAAAGGCAAAGATAAAAAACCAACAGCACAACAACCAGCACAACAACCAGCACAAGCACAACCAAGTGCTATGCCTACAAGTGACGAAGGTTACACACTAAAAGCAGGCGATGATATTACGTATGTTAATAAAAAAGGTCAAAGACGTACTGCACCAGCAGTTAAAATGTTAAAGAATCTTGATACTAACGGTAAAAATGTAATACAGTTAGAACTAAATGGTGCAACATTTGCCATTAGTAGAGATCAAATTATTGCTGTTAACGGTCGTAAATTTACACTCACTGATCCAGCAGCAGGCAAAGGTAAATTAGAAGCACTAGAAGCAAGAGTAGCATACCTTGAAGGTATTATAGAAACACTTGTAGAAGGTAAAAAAGTTCCAAGTCTAAAACCACGCGATCCAAATGCTCAGTATATGACTGACTTACGTAAAAGTGGTGCAATGGGCGCACACAAAGATAAGAAAAAAGATGCTAAAGCAGGTAAAGTAAAGCATAAAGGACAACCATACGAGTCTATCAAAGATGAACTATACAGACTCTTAGATGCAAAAAAATAAAAGGAAGTGCAATATTGCAACTTATTAAACAAAACGCCAGTTTTAATGAGTCACTTTTACTTACCAACCCTATACCCCAACATTTTATAGATACATATAGCCTTAAAGATTTTGATAAAGACGGCTATGAAGTTCCTGCACCTCTAGAACGTGCATACTACGAAGCACAAGGTATCAAACTAAATTACGATATACAGTATCATGTAGCACCAGTTATACCTTGGTATATTGATAAAGAAGATGCAGAAGTAGGTCCAGTTCTTGATCATTGTATGTTGTTGCAAAGATTTGCTTTTGCAGGAGAAGCAAGAAAACAATTAGAAGATGCAGTATTTAAACGTCCAATATTACAGAAGTTACTAGCAGTAAAGCCTAAATACGGTATAGATTTTAGTTTAGATTATATCGATCATGGCATTGTAATGGAAGTTATACACATTGAACAAGACTTTGATACACTTGAAGAAGCAAATAAGGCAAAAGAACAACTTGAACATATCATTGAAAATACCAACTGGTATAAAGGTGCTCACGAGCTTAATGCAAGACGAGCAGAATGGGAAAAACTATCTTCCGACGATCAATCAGACTACAAAGCACAGCATTTTGGCTGGCATCGTGCCTTTGATAACATAAAAGTCATTTAACGGTTGACACTAATCTAATCAGATACTATAATATATAATAACATTAACAGGAGAATACTATGGGATCTCGTACCTACGGTGCTGACGAAAAGCAAAAATTAGAAAGACTAGTAAGAGAAGGTGTTACTGTATTACAAGAGATTGAAGATCTTAATACAGGATTAAAAGAAACTGTAAAAGCAGTTGCAGAAGAAATGGACATTAAACCATCTCTAATTAATAAAGCAATTAAAATTGCACAAAAACGTGATTGGGAAAGTCATGCAGATGCATATGACGATCTAGAAACACTTATTACTACATTAGGCTATGACAAGTGAGAAAAATATACGAGTTTTGGGCCGACAGTTATCGGACTGATCGTATAGCATTTGGATACGAACTATTAAGTTTTGTTTTTACAGTAGCCGCCAGTGCTTCATTAGCACTTACCGCAGATGCGCCTGATATGCGTATAGTTTATCCAGGCTTTTTTATAGGTAGTGTTTTTGGAGTACTAGGATATTACAGACGCAAACTAGCATGGCCAATGATGTTAACAGGTTGGTTTATATTTGTTAACGTACTCGGATTTGGTGTTGCTATGAAATGGTGGTAATAAATATTATTACGCTCAAAGACGATTGTCGAGCAAGAATGAAGGTTAAGTTGGCCACAAGCAACGAGGAGAAAATTAGATGCCATACGTAGATGCGATGTTCGATCGCGATCAGGATATTATTCGTGTTGTAGAAAGACGCGATGGCAAAAGACACTTTACAGAATATCCTGCCAAATATACATTTTATTACGAAGATCCTCGAGGCAAATACAAAAGTATTTACGGAGATCCTCTATCACGTATTGTTTGTAAAAACACAAAAGACTTTCGAAAAGAAGTTGCTATTAACAAAGGCAAGAACTTATTCGAAAGCGACATCAATCCACTTTTTCAATGTCTTAGTGAAAACTATCTTAACCAAGATGCACCTAAACTAAATATTGCATTTTTCGATATTGAGACTGACTTTGATCCAGAGCGTGGCTTTGCTGATCCAAGCGATCCTTTTATGCCAATTACATCTATCTCTGTGTATTTGCAGTGGTTAGAAACAATGGTGTGTCTTGCTGTTCCTCCTAAAACACTAACTATGGATCAGGCACAAAAAGAATTAGAAGGCATTGATAATGTAATGTTGTTTGAACGTGAAGGTGATATGATTGATACCTTCTTAACGCTAATTGAAGATGCTGACATACTAAGTGGTTGGAACAGTGAAGGTTATGATATTCCGTATACTGTAAACAGAACTAGTCGTGTACTCAGTAAAGATGACACAAGGCGGTTTTGCCTATGGGGACAACTGCCTAAGAAGCGTGAATACGAAAAATATGGGAAGCAAGCAGTTACATTTGATTTAGTAGGTCGTGTACACTTAGACTCATTAGAACTGTATCGTAAGTATACATATGAAGAACGTCACTCATATCGATTAGATGCGATTGGTGAGATTGAAGTAGGCGAAAACAAAGTGCCATATGAAGGTACGCTGGATCAGTTATATAACAACGACTTCCGTAAGTTTATTGAATATAACATTCAGGATACTGCACTACTGGACAAACTAGACAAGAAACTACGATTTATTGATCTTAGTAACAGTATTGCACACGAAAATACTGTGATGCTTCAAACAACAATGGGTGCTGTTGCCGTTACAGAGCAAGGTATTATTAACGAAGCACATAACAGAGGACTACAGGTTCCTAATCGCCCCAAACGTGACGACACAGAAAATACACAGGCTGCTGGAGCATATGTTGCATTTCCAAAAAAAGGACTGCACAAGTGGATTGGTTCAATGGACTTAAACTCACTATATCCTTCAGTGATTCGTGCTTTAAATATGGCACCGGAAACTATTGTTGGACAAATACGTCCTGAAATAACTGAATCTCGTGTACACGAAGATATGACTCTTAAGAAGAAGAGCTTCGCAGGTAGTTGGGAAGGACGATTTTCAACTGAAGAATATGAAGCAGTAATGGAGCAACGTAAAGATGTTGCGCTAACTGTTGATTGGGAGGATGGTAGATCAGATGTACTAAGTGGTGCAGAGATTTATCAACTTATATTTGACAGTCAGATGCCTTGGATGCTTAGTGCAAATGGTACAATCTTTACTACAGAGTTTGAAGGTGTTATTCCGGGTATTCTTAAACGCTGGTACGCAGAACGTAAAGAACTACAAAAGAAACTTAAAAAAGCAAAAGACGCAAATCTTGATGCAGAAATAGAATACTGGGACAAGCGACAGTTAGTTAAAAAGATTAACTTGAACAGCTTGTATGGTGCTATTTTGAATCCGGGCTGTAGATTTTTCGATAAACGTATTGGTCAGTCAACTACACTAACTGGTAGACAAATTGTTAAACATATGAGTGCTGAAGTTAACAATGTAATTACAGGTGATTACGATCATACCGGTAAAGCAGTAATATATGGCGACACTGACTCTGTTTACTTTAGTGCATGGCCTGTACTACAGGAAGACGTAGGAACTGGTAAACTTGAATGGAATACTGAAAAATGTATTGCACTATATGATCAAGTTTGTGAACAAGCAAATACAACATTTGAAAAGTTTATGTTGCAAGCATTTCATTGTCCAAAGAGCAGAAGTGACGTTATTGCGGCAGGTAGAGAAATTGTTGCTCAGAGTGGTCTTTATATTACTAAGAAGCGATATGCGGCACTAGTAGTTGACAATGAAGGTTTTAGAACAGATCAAGACGGTAAGCCTGGTAAAGTAAAGGCAATGGGCTTAGACTTACGTAGGTCAGACACTCCTGTGTTTATGCAAAAGTTTTTAAGCGAAGTACTTTTAATGGTGCTTACAGATGCAGAAGAATCTGAAGTACTAGAACGTATTACACAGTTCCGTAAAGAGTTTCAAGAGATGCCAGGTTGGGAAAAAGGTTCGCCTAAACGTGCAAACAAGATTGGACACTATCAGCGTCTTGAACAAAAACAAGGCAAGGCAAATATGCCGGGCCACGTGCGGGCAAGCATTAATTGGAATACACTAAAACGTATGAACGGTGACAAATACTCACAAGAAATCGTTGACGGTATGAAAGTTATTGTTTGTAAATTAAAACAGAATCCCTTAGGTTATACAAGTGTTGCTTATCCAACAGATGAGCTAAGATTACCTGAGTGGTTTAAAGAATTGCCATTTGATGATGCAGCAATGGCAGAAACAATTATTGATAACAAACTTGATAATTTGATTGGTGTGTTGAATTATGATCTAGAAGATACTAAACAACACAACACATTTAGTAGTTTGTTTGACTTTGGAGATTGATATGAAAATAAAGATTGAGTTAGAACTTGATACTGTTCGAGATGCTGACGAGCTACAATCGCTTATGGATATAATAGAAGCTATTAGAAATAGGGAAGACGAAGAGGACGACTAATGAAAGTAGGGTTTACTTGTTCAACTTTTGATTTACTACACGCAGGACATGTACAAATGTTGCGTGACGCAAAAGATCAATGTGACTATTTAATGGTAGGATTGCAAATGGATCCTAGTGTAGATAGACCGTCAAAAAATCCTCCAATACAAACTATTGTAGAACGTTATACACAACTAAAAGCAGTTGGATACGTAGATGAAATTATTCCATATGGCACTGAACAAGACCTAGAAGACATACTACAAATGTATCATATTGATATACGAATACTAGGAGAGGAATACAGAGATATGGATTTTACAGGCAAGGATATATGCCGACAAAGAGATATTGAATTGTTTTTTAATAAAAGAGATCATCGTTTTAGTTCAAGCGATTTAAGATCACGTGTAACAAAGAGAGAAACAAAATGAAACAGTATTTTATATTTGATGTAGATGGTACACTTACACCAAGTAGACAACGTATAGATGAAAGATTCTATTCATATTTTTTACCTTTTTGTCGACATAATTTAGTATACTTGGTTACTGGAAGTGACAAAGAAAAAACAGTAGAACAACTAACACCTGAAATATATAATTCTTGTCATACAGTTTATAACTGTTTAGGTAATGATGTTTGGCAAGGTAATAATAATATTTACAAAAGTAATTGGGTATTGCCAGAAGTTGTACACGAAGCACTATCTTTTCTATTAACTGAAAGCAAATTCCCGTTAAGAACAGGCTTACACTTTGAACACAGAACAGGACTTTGTAATTTTAGTGTAGTTGGCAGAAATGCAAATTTAGATCAAAGAGCTGAATATGTAAAATGGGATAGAGAAAATCAAGAACGTATTCGAATTGCTAATGCTATTAATGATTTATTTCCTCAAATTGAATGTAGAGTTGGTGGTGAAACAGGAATTGACATTATCCAACGTGGTAAAGATAAAGCACAAATTATAAGCCATTTTAGCGATGAAGATGCAAAAATTTACTTCTTTGGAGATAGAATGGACGAAAACGGCAATGATTATACATTGTCAAGAGTTGTAAAAGAGAAAGGCGGCGAGTTATTTCATGTAAAAGATTATAAAGATACATGGGATATACTTAAGAATATAATATGAACATATTATTAACAGGACACAAAGGCTTTATTGGAAGTGCTTTAGAATTTAGATTGCTAAGAGCAAATCATAATGTATTTGGTATTGATATTAAAGATGGTCCAGACTGTGATTTGTTACACTACACTGCTTGGCCTAAAAAGATAGATCTTGTAATCCATCTTGCAGGCAAAAGCGGAGTAAGAGAAAGTTTAAAAGATCCTGCATCATATTGGATGAATAATATAGAAGCAAGTCGTAGACTATTTGAAGCCTACGAAGATACACGTATATTGTATGCTAGTAGTTCTAGTGCATACGAACCTGACTTAAATCCTTATGCGGCATCTAAGTATTGTTTAGAAGAACTTGCAGAACGTTATCCTAATACATTAGGTATGAGATTTCATACAGTATACAGTGATAACTGTCCTAGAGATAACATGTTTTTTAAGAGATTGCGTGACGGTACACTAGAATATACAACCAAACATTACAGAGATTTTATTCATCTACAAGATGTATTAGATGCTGTTGAACTTTTAATTAAGGCAACTTACTTGAAAGGTACAATCGATATTGGAACGGGGATTCCGCATCGAATCCAAGACCTTGCACCGGATCTTCCAGTGCGTCTAAATACCCCAGGAGAGAGAAACTTTACATGTGCCGATACAGAAAAGTTAAAGGCCTTAGGCTTTAAACCTAAATACACAGTAGAAAAGTTCTTGACAAACGAAGAAAATAGTAATATAATTAACTTATTCAATGGAGAAACTATATCATGAAAGACATATTACAAGACGTAGTAGCACATACTCACGCACTAGGCTTCCTATCATTAGTAAAAGTATCTAACGACGAAGGTACTCAAATTGACTCAATGGCAGAAGATCGCAGTGTAATTTTAAGTGCTACATCAAGTCATACTATTGCTAATGCTACATTTGGTATGCCTAACTTAGACAAACTAGCATTACATTTAAAAAATCCTGAATACAAAGATAATGCAAAGATTGAAGTTGTTACAGCAGAGCGTAATGGCGAAGTTGTACCAACACACATTCACTTTGAGAACGCAGCAGGCGACTTTCAAAACGATTATCGCTTTATGAACAAAGCAATTATTGATGAAAAATTAAAAACTGTTAAATTCAAAGGTGCTCAATGGAATGTTACAGTGTCACCAACTATGGCTAGTATTGGACGTATGAAACTTATGAGTGCGGCACATTCAGAAGAGCCAACATTTAATGTAACAACTAAAGATAATAGTTTAGTATTCAGCTTTGGTGATGCAAGTACACACGCAGGCGAATTTGTTTTCCAACACGGCGTTGAAGGTACATTACAACATACTTGGAGTTGGCCAGTTGCACAAGTACAAGCAATCTTAGGGTTAGACGGCGATTTAACTATGAGTATTTCAGATCAAGGTGCTATGATGATTAGTGTAGACAGCGGTATGGCCAAGTATGACTATATCCTGCCAGCGCAGAGTAAGTAATATGGGCGAAGTTGCAACAGCAATTAGCATATTAGCCGTTATTATAATTGGCTTTTATATAATAGCAGTATCGGAAATTAATAAATGAATAAAGACTTAACTGCAACACAAAATGATTACGCTAGATTTTTACCAGCACTAAGTGGCTTTTATGCAACTTATGTGGGTAAACAGCGTTATGACGAATATGTAGATAAGTCACGTATTCCTAGCAACTTTACAAATGGTGTTGAAAGTCTAAACTATCTAAATACGCAAGAAGGACAATTCCAGTATCAATGGACATTGTATTCTGCAGGACATGCAGAACTTGATATTAACAAACACGCACCCAAAGAAGATATGGTGCGTAATAGAGATAGACAAAACTCTTGGATACTAGGAGACTCAGGTGGTTTCCAGATTGGTAAGGGTGTTTGGGAAGGTGATTGGAAAAATCCTAACTGTCCTAAAGCAGCAAAAAAGAGAGATCAAGTTTTACGCTGGATGGATGCATACATGGACTATGGTATGGTGCTTGATATTCCTGCTTGGGTTTGTAGATCTCCTGCAGGACAAGAAGCAACTGGCATTACCACTTATCAAGAAGCTGTAGAAGGTACACGTATTAATAATGATTACTGGATGAAGCATAGAACTGGTGCTTGTAAATTCTTAAATGTTTTACAAGGCGAAAACCATGCAGAAGCAGATGACTGGTATGAACAAATGAAAGATTACTGCGATCCTGCAAAATATCCAGACAATCACTTTAATGGCTGGGCAATGGGTGGACAGAACATGTGCGATGTACATCTAGTTCTTAAACGCATTGTTACGTTACATTTTGATAACTTGTTGCAAAAAGGCATACATGATGTTATGCACTTCTTGGGTACAAGTAAATTAGAGTGGGCATGTTTGCTTACTGATATTCAACGTGCAGTACGAAAAAATTATAATGAAAACTTTACTATTACTTTTGATTGTGCTAGTCCTTTTCTCGCAACCGCAAATGGACAGATATACATACAAAACGAAACTGAGGATAGGTCGAAATGGACATATCGAATGGTGCCGAGTGTTGACGATAAAAAATATGCTACAGACAACCGTCTCTTTAGAGATGCTGTTATATCAGATGGGATATTTAAAAACTTTGAAGACAGTCCTCTCACTGCCGAACTCAAAGTATCGGACGTTTGCACTTATGCTCCAGGAGACTTAAATAAAATTGGTAAAGAAGGAAAAACATCATGGGATAGTTTTTCTTATGCGATCCAAATGGGTCATAACGTATGGAGTCATGTAAATGCAGTACAAGAAGCAAATAGACAATACGACAATGGAGTCATTCCAGCAATGCTTGTCCAAGAACGCTTTGACCGGGTTTTATTTAGAGATGTTGTGGAAGAAATATTTGCTATTGACAACAAAGAAGAAGCCCTAGCACTTATTGATCAATATAGCAAATTTTGGATGGCTATACCCGGTACAAGGGGTGCTGTAGGTAAAAAGACTGTTAATGCAAGTACACAGTTTAATGCTTTGTTTGAAGTATCAGAGCCTGAAACTGATGAACACGAAGATGGAACCTTTACCGAAGAAGAAGAACACAATCTAGAGGTATTAGAAGATGAGCAACTTTACGGAGAAACACAATAAATTGGCAAACTATCTACAAGAGCTTTATCAAAAGCATAGAAAACTTGACGACGAAGTAAAAGAGTTGTATAATAAGTTTGCAAGCGATTCAGAAATTAATCGCTTAAAAACTAAAAAACTTTGGTTTAAAGATGAAATACATAGGCTAGAAAGTGAACTAAAGGAGTTAAGATAATGAGTGATTTTAAAAATCGAAAATATCATTCAGATGCTGATACATATAAAGAATATCAGTTTAGTAAAATTCCTCCAATGCAGGAAGAAAGATCACCGTATGAAATACGCATGGATAGTTTGAATGATGCTCTTGAAGAATGTGAAAAAGTGTTAAGTGGTGCAAGAGAAGCTGCTGACCCTAGACATATTCCTATCTATCAAAAACATAAAGAATCTATTTTAGATCAAATAGAACAATTAAAAGCAAATCCTGACATGCACGATAAGGTGTGATATGAAAAGAGATTACGAAACAGGCGAAGCAGATAATATCATCTTCTTTACTGGTATAGAAGTTGAAAAGACTCCTGCTTACGGTATGCGTACATTGTTTGTTACAGATGTACAACCTGTAGATGAAATTGAATTTTGGTACGAAAAAGAACAGTGTGAACACATCTTCTTTGGTGCTAATCACAGTTTTAATCCTAAGGCATCAAATAAAAGTGAATACGATTATTACAAGAAGTGGGAAGAAATGATCTATTACTTCCTAGACAAAGACGTTCTTTGTACACTTGATATTCCACTTGATGCTTGTGATACTTTTCATGACGGTGGTTTTAACGAACGAGATAACTTTATTCCACAAATCCGTGTTCCATTGCCTTACACAAAACTGTGGAATTACAACGCAATGGTCAAAATTGACGATGTAGACTTTAAGGCAACTAACCCAGGTGTTTGGTGTCATAGTTTGCACGATCTAATGGATAGAGAAAAATTCACAGATTGGACGAAATATGGCCTTGACAAAGTTATTAAATGAAAGTATACTATAAACAATGCAACGTGAATCCTATCACAACTATATGGGTCGTAGATTAAAAGAAGAAAGTATGAAAGACATAATGAAAAACGCAGAACGTAGTATTTGGGTAACCTTTAGCAAAGAAGGTGTACATATGTACCCAGGTGCTGACACTGATCCTAAACTAGCAACTGGCGATTGGGATGATGTATCATTCCTTGGTATCCCGCATCGTCATATCTTTCACTTTCGTGTTCGTATTGAAGTATTTCATAACGATCGCGATATTGAATTCATTCAGTTTAAACGCTGGATGCAACGACTCTATGACGTCGAAGGCGTACTAGAGTTAAATCACAAGTCGTGTGAGATGATTGCAGATGACTTGTATCAAGAGATTTCTACAAAGTACCCCGGCCGATTTGTAGAGATTAGTGTCGCTGAAGACAACGAAAACGGCTGTTCCATTTTTTATCCAAAGGCATAAGTGAGAAATTCAAAATGGCTAATAACTTCCCTCCTGTCAATAAGGTATTTGACGACTTGGACAAGTTTCGCGACTACTGTCGCTTTGAAGGTAAGGTCTTCAATGAAGCAGACCTTTATAAGAAAGATGCACCTGTTTGGCAGGCGTATCAAAAACACCAAAACTACTTACGTGCTAAAGCACGTAATGCTGGTAGGAATATAAATTCACGGAGAAACTAATGACTATTTACATTGTAGACATTGAAGCAGTTGACACACGTTACACAAAACAGTGGAAAGAACATCTTCCACGTCAATTGCAACGAGCTACGAATGAAGATGTAACTGTCATCAGTGGTGGAGAAACGCCTCAGGCTACAACACCTGGGGCTTTTCTTAACTTCGGCGGTACAAATGTTTATAAGTCTAAACAATTAGAAACTATAGGCGAAATGTTTTGCAAAGGACAAATTAAAGATGGAGATTATTTCCTATATACAGATGCATGGAACCCGACTGTTATCCAACTTCGCTACATGGCTGAGCTACTGGGCGTTGACATTGGAGTGGGCGGTCTATGGCATGCTGGCAGTTATGATCCTCATGATTTTTTAGGTAGACTAATAGGTGATAAACCTTGGGTACGTCATGCTGAACAAAGTATGTATGAGTGCTATGACGATAACTTTTATGCTACAGACTTTCATATAGACTTGTTTGCAGAAAGTTTAGACATCGATGACGATAAAACACATCGTGTAGGATGGCCTATGGAGTATCTACGCAATAGTTTAGATCAATACAAAGGCATGGACAAGCGAAATCTTATACTCTTTCCGCATCGCATCGCACCTGAGAAGCAAGTAGATATTTTTCGTGATCTAGCAGAACAATTACCTGACTACGAATTTGTAGTTTGTCAAGAACGTGAACTTACTAAAAACGAATATCACAATCTATTAGGCGAAGCAAAAATAGTTTTTAGTGCTAACTTACAAGAAACACTTGGTATTAGTTGGTACGAAGGCGCACTAGTAGATGCTATTCCTGTAGTACCTGATAGATTGAGCTACGGTGAAATGGCATTACCGGAATTTAAATATCCAAGTAAGTGGACAGAAGATTGGAACTCTTATAGACAATATCGAGGTGAGATTGTTAATAAAATTAGAGACTATATAGAAAACTATGATGATTATCTTGTAAGTTTGGATAAGCAACGTACTCTTTTAAACAAAGAATTTTTTAGCGGAAAGGCATTGTATGAGCAAATCCAACAAAGATATATGGCTTGATATGGGTGACAGTGTTGTAAGTACTGCTATTGATATTACATCTGACGATATTGATTTAAGTAATATTACTATTACCACTGTTGATGATAAATCATTTGATAGTTCATTTATCATTGACGATGGTTTGTGGACTGGATCATCCGATTATACTTTTAGTATCAATACTACTAAAAATATTAATCCAGATCAAGTTGAAGATATGTGTAATGAGTATCCAGCACTAGAAAAAGTATGGCGCAATTTTAAAAGCGTGTATGATATGGTATTACAAGACTATAAAGGTAAACAAAAAGAAAGAGGCTTAGACGATGACATTCCTTTCTAAACTTATGGACAAACTTGGCAGACGTCGAGTAATTACAGAACGCGATAGTACAGAACCTTATCTAATAAGGTTTTATGTATTTCTAAAAGATAGAAAAAATTTTCCGTTTAATATCACATTACATAAAGTTTTAAAGAGTGATGAACCTACACTACATGATCATCCTTGGAGTTATGCTACTTTTATTATTAAGGGCGGTTATTGGGAACACGTACCTGTTGTTTCAAAAGAAGGTATTGTTGTAGGTTCTACTAGCGTTTGGAGAGGTCCTGGACATTTTCGCTTTCGTAAGCCAGATGATTTACATTGGTTAGAATTACAAAAAGATTCTAACGGTAACGAAATTCCTTGTTGGAGTTTGTTCTTTATGGGACGTAAACAAAAGGAATGGGGTTTTATGCGGTTTGTACATGCATCAAAAGTAGAAGACATTACTGATGCAGGATACCGTTGGATACATAACGAAGAATACTTAGCAAGAGGTGCAAAAAGTGAATAAAAAATATTATAGTTGGCAAGATGTAGAACGAGCATGTTTAAATATTGCTCTTCAAATGTATAATGATAATTGGCGGCCTGATTATATAGTAGGTATTACACGTGGTGGTAACGTACCTGCTACAATTTTATCACATATGTTAGGTGTACGTTGCGAAGCATTAAAAATTAGTTTGCGTGACGATGATAGCGAATGTGAAACTAACTGTTGGATGGCAGATGATGCGTTTGGTTACGTTGACGAAGAAGAACGTGAAATTTATAAAAGCCGATGGGATCTAAACAAACGCAAAAACATTCTTATTGTAGACGATATTAATGACACAGGTGCAACATTAAATTGGATCAAAGAAGATTGGCCTAGTAGTTGTCTGCCGCAAGAAACAAGTGCATGGGACACTGTGTGGCATCGTAATGTTCGCTTTGCTGTTCTTACTGATAATTTATCAAGCGAATTCAAAGGCACTATAGACTATAGTGTTGACGAAGTAAATAAAGCCGAAGAGGATGTTTGGCTTGTATATCCATGGGAGAATGTAGGACAATGACACAAAAAGAAGGACCTTTTAAAGATGCTGTACAAGCAGAAAAAGAAGGAATTATAAAAGAAGTATATACTGTTTATCGCAAAAGAGACGGTATGTTTGTTAAAGAAACACATAGTAGAAGACATCAGTACCAAGATGAATCAATTTATGATTGGCACGATACTTCTACTATTGAACCGTTGTTGGAGGTAAAATAATGTCATTTAATTGGGATCGAATTCATAAATGGGAAACTAATATTGAAGACGATATCCTTCGTAGTTGTGAAGAATATATTTGTGAATTTTATAATGTTGATTTAATTGACGATCTATCAAAAGAACAAATTGACGAAGTTCGAAAATTTCAAGAAGAATTAAACGAGTTTTCCGTTATGCAATATGGACTAAGAACTGTATTAGAATTATGGGAAGCATCAAAAGTTGAAATGGGAGACTTTGAAGACGATGCAGATTATGACTACTGATACATTAGATAAAGCCCAAGAAGAAGGTCGTGCGCCTTGGACTAATGTTATGTTAGACACTCGTGACTTTGTTGTTTATGAAGATATCTACCCTGTAACAGAAGGTCATACACTTGTAGTTCCAAAAGAAGCAACACAAGACGAAATACTTAAATGTTTTAAATTTGCACTTGCTATGGGTCAACAAAATATAGAAGCCGATAACAACGTTGACGGGTACAATATAGGCATAAATATGGGAGTAAGTGCTGGACAGACATGCATGTATCCCCATGTACATTTAATCTTCCGTCGTGATGGAGATATGGAAGATCCGAAAGGCGGCGTTAGGGGCGTCATTCCATCTAAACAAAAATACTAAGGAAAGGAAAATGGATTTGAGAGAACAAATGATCGGAGCAGCAAGGAAACACGCAGAGGCGGAGATTGAATTGCACAAAACTAATATCGAAGTGTATATGCAAAAAGTTGTCGGTATTGGTGAACATTCTGATATCATTGAAACAATTCAAAAAGAATTGGATTCTATGGCTGCGGCCAATGATCGTCTAGAAATGCTAGACAAATATTTTAGTTAATAGGAGAACATCATGGCTTTATGTGGCTGTAAAAGATCGCCAACTGGTAAATGCATTGGTTGGCATTCATTAAGCGAAGAAGAATATCAAAAGAAAAAAGTTGAATGGACAAACCGCCAAAAGTGGGAGAAAGAAGAAGCCCGCAAAAAAGCAGCAAGAAAACAACTTTAAGGTTGACAAAAAACCTAAATAAGTGTATACTGTATATAATGAATTGCTTGCAGTATACACGGCAATCCACTGCCTAAACATCGGAGATAAAAATGAGTAAGAGCAAACAAATTAAGGCACGTCTCGAAGACGCAAAAATTCGCTACTGGGCTGGCGACAATATTTCAGAAGTCCTACAAAAAGGTGATAAAGAAGAACTAATTGAAGAAGCAACAACAGCATTTGAAACAGTTCTTGATACATTACTAATTGATCGACATAACGATCCTAATTCAAAAGGTACAGCAAAACGTCTTGCTAAAATGTATTTTAATGAAATTATGGCAGGACGTTATGACCCTATCCCAAGTGCAACAGCATTTCCAAATGATTCAGACGAACGCTATGAAGGTATGCTTGTAGTTCGAAGTGAACTAAAGAGTATGTGTTCACATCATCACCAACCAGTATCAGGTGTAGCATATATTGGTATTATTGCAGGTCCTAAATTAATTGGTCTTTCAAAGTATACTCGTATTGCACAATGGTGTGCTAGACGTGGCACACTGCAAGAAGAACTTGCAAATGATATTGCACGTGAAATTCAACGAGCAACTGGTGCAGATCACTTAGGTGTATACATTCAAGCAACACACGGTTGTTGTGAGAATCGCGGTATTATGGCGCATAGTAGTCTTACACAGACAACTGTGCTAAAAGGTGCATTTAAGATTGATCCAGGTACTAAAAAAGAATTTATGGATAATATTAAATTACAACAGGAATTTGCGTGTTAAGATGAAGTTACGTTATTCAGAAGCATTTTATAGTGTACAGGGTGAAGGCAAGTTTGTTGGAGTCCCTAGTGTGTTCTTAAGAACATTTGGTTGTAACTTTCGTTGCATGAACTTTGGTTTAGGTCGTGATGAGCCTATGCGTGATGAGAAACAAAAACAAGGTATCAAACATAATCCTGAAGTAAAAGATTTGCTCGATAGTAATATAATTAATACTGTTGAAAAGTTTGACGATTTACCTATCATACATACAGGTTGTGATACTTATGCAAGTATCTATCCTGAATTTAAAAAGTTTATGATGGATAAAACTGTAGACGAAGTAGTTGAACACTTACTTAGTCTTACACCAGAAGGCAAGTGGACAATGGACAATGGTCAAGATGTTCACTTAATACTAACAGGTGGAGAGCCTTTGCTAGGTTGGCAAAAACTCTACATCGATTTATTTGAGCATCCTAAGATGCAGGATTTGAAAAATGTTACATTTGAAACAAATACTACTCAAAAGTTACGAGAAGATTTCAAAGATTATCTTAGCAATCAAGACAGATTTGAAGTCACTTGGAGTTGTTCCCCAAAACTTTCAGTTAGCGGAGAACCTTGGGATACTGCTATTAAGCCTGACATTGCTAGTGAGTATTTCGGCATTAATGGTAGTGACATTTATCTTAAGTTTGTTGTCGCTGATGCAACTGACGTTGCAGAAGTTGGCAGAGCTGTTGACGAATATAAAAGTGCCGGAATTGAATGTCCGGTCTACTGTATGCCGCTGGGCGGACGTAGTGAAGAATACAATCTCAACGTCCAAGAAGTCGCAGAGTTATGCATGGAAAAAGGATGGCGTTTTACCCCGAGACTCCACATCTCCTTATTCGGAAATGCATGGGGGACTTGAAAATGCTTTCGATCCAGATGACTTCGAAAGACAAGAAAATAAATCTAAACAAGCTCGTGTTGTTGATACTTTAGAAACAAGAGCTAGGGAGGCAGGACTATGAAAGAGTTCTTTAAAAAACTAACAGGATTAGATAAAGAAGAACAGCGAATTGCTGAAGAAAAAGCCCGTGTTGAAGAAGAAGAAATGGAACTTCTTAAAAAGAAGAATCCAAAAGAGTATGCTACAAGACGCAAAGAGCCTTGGGTAAGTGTACTTGATGTTAAAGTAAATGAAGATAACGTTCGAAACGGATTCTTTGAAATGGACTGGAATAAGTATTTTATCGCACAGTTAATTGAAGCAGGATACGGAATTGAAAACGATGCAGAAGAAGAAATTGTAGATCGTTGGTTCCGTGATATTGTTTATAATATGCTAGGCGAAGAAGGATTAGATACCGACAGAGGTGCAGGATATATTAATGTTGTACCAATTGATAAAAACAAAAGTTCAGTATCGTGAAGAAATATTCTATAGAAGACATAGGTGGAACATTAGTTAAAGATAACGATCAGTATCAACTATTTGATAACACCTTATTAAACAATCTTGTTTTAAGTAAGACTAGATTACGAGCAGGACAAGAAACAAACGGCCATCGACACGCTGGACAAGAAGAAGTTTATATATTTACAAAAGGCCAAGGTCAAATGGAAGTTAACCATGAGATCTTTGATGTTAAAGAAGGAGACATTGTACTTATTGAAGACAATGCATTCCATAAGGTATATAATAAAGAAGGTCCATTTTGGTTAGAATTTATTTGTGTGTTTGATGGTAAAAGATCTTCTTGACATCTATACAATTTTATACTATAATAAGTTATGTTAAACATAAGAGGTACAAATGAGTACATATATACTTGTAGACACTGCTAATACTTTCTTTAGAGCTCGTCACGTAGTACGTGGTGACATTGATACTAAAGTTGGTATGGCACTACATATCACACTAAACAGTGTTAAAAAGGCATGGACTGACTTTAGTGCAGATCATGTTGTGTTTTGTTTAGAAGGTCGTAGTTGGCGCAAGGACTATTATGAGCCATACAAGCGCAATCGACAAGAAACTCGTGATGCAATGACTCCTGCACAGCAAGAAGAAGATACTGTGTTTTGGGAGATCTTTGACGAGTTTAAAGACTTTATTGGCTCTAAGACTAACTGTACAATGATGCGTCATCCGCAACTAGAAGCAGATGATTTGATTGCAGGTTGGGTGCAAGCACATCCTAATGACAATCATGTTATTATTAGTACCGATGGTGACTTTGCACAACTTATTGCACCTAATGTTAAACAGTATAATGGTGTATCTAATACAACTATTACACACGAAGGCTACTTTGATGACAAAGGTAAGCCTGTTGTAGATAAAAAAACTAAAGAAGTAAAACCTGCACCTAATCCTGAATTTATGCTATTTGAAAAATGTATGCGTGGTGACACCAGTGATAATGTATTCAGTGCATATCCAGGTGTACGTAAAAAAGGTACAAAAAACAAGGTTGGTCTTATAGAAGCATTTGAAGATAAAGACAATAAAGGCTTTAATTGGAATAACATGATGTTACAGCGTTGGACTGATCATGAAGGTGTAGAACATCGAGTGCTAGACGACTACACTCGTAATGTTACTCTTTGTGATTTGTCAGCACAACCTGCTGAAATTAGAGAAATAATTGACAGTACTATTTCAAGTGTTGAACCTAAAGATATTTCGCAGGTTGGTATGCGTTTAATGAAGTTTTGTGCTAAGTGGGATATGCAACGTATTGCAGACAATGCCGCACAATATGCACAACCTTTACAAGCGAGGTATCCTAAATGAGTATTAAAGCAAAAACAATATTAAAAAATAAATTTTGGATTGTTGAAAACAACGGAGAACGTGTTGGTACAATATCCATGAACGACGATCGCTTTATGTTGTCTACAGGTGAAGCAATTACATTTTATGACAATAAAAAGGATTTAGAAAAGCAGCTCGGAAAAACAATCTTCGAGCGTGATAAAAGTGCAAAACCTGAAATACAAAAAGAAGTATACGGCTATCCTACTAGCACATCACCTTATAACGTAATGTATGATGTAAAACGTAAACTGCCGCTGTTTACTAAAAGTATAAAGTCTAAAAGTTTGTATTGTGCAGGTTATTATATTATTAAATTTGATAAAGGTTGGGTTAAAAGTTTTTGTCCTAAACTAGTTACGTTAGATCGTTATGAGTTTGTAGGACCTATGAATACCGAACTTGAAATGAGACAGGAGTTAAGCCGTGCAAACAAACGATGATCTTAACACTGCACCTTTACAACAGTTTATCCAACAAGTAAAAAGTGCAGAAAATTCTAGGCAAAAAGAAATACGTTTAGAAATTGGAACTGCTAAGAATCTAGCGTTTACTCTTGGTATAGTAATGTCAAGATTACACGGACAACTTGAAGAGCTTGTTAAGCAAGCAAATAAAGAAAAACAAGAAGAAATAATTGAAGTCCAAATGGACGGAGGCTCCAGTTGGGGCGACGAATAAAACGGAATTTATTATGGCATGGTATAATTTTTGGAAGGAGCCAGAAGAGGTAAAAGAAACAAAATATGTAATCGATATGATGAAAGACGATGTTGATCCTGAAGTCTTATCTATTGAAAATGCATACAAGACTAGATGGATATGGTACCATACTATTCTAGCAATAGGTATCTTTTTTACAAATATTGTTCTGATTGCTATTCTACTTTTACTTGCGATCAAATTATAAAGCACGTAGATAACTGTTTAAAGAGATAAATATATACGTAGTTAATTAAAGGATTACGTATATTATGAGCAGACCAAAGCCAACGGTGCTATTAGAGCACATTAACAAAAAGAATTATAGATCAGAACAAGTACTAGATGCGGATGCTATCTGGGCTGTGTTCTACAAAGATAAACCTTTTAATCTTAAAAGTTCAAATTCACTGACAAACTATCCTGGACCAAAGTATAAGAAAACAAGTTTTTCTAATCCTGGTCACGCACACAATCTTGCAAAAAAATTAAACGATTTATTCGACTGTAAGGACTTTCTTGTAGTAAGACTTACACAAGGAGAGGTAGTAACAGAAGAATGAACTGGAAAGAAACCTATACTAAGATTTTCTTAAAACAATTAGGTAAAAGTTCTTCTGAGTTGTCTGTAAAGGAACACATGCCACTTTGGTGGAAAAATACTAGAAATAAAGGTGCAGGTGGTTTACGTCTTACTGACGAAGGTTATGATGTTTTATTAGAAATTGAACTTGCAACTTATGATGTACCATATCCTAAAGATATGCCTTTAACTACACAAGTTATTATTTTTTTAGATCAATTCATTGATTGTCCATACTACTTAACTAACCGCAGTATCATAGTAACCAACGAAAAGAAGGCTGTTGAACTTACTCTTTTTAGCGGTGACTTACGCAAATACGGCTTAACAAAAGCCATGACTAGATCAAAAAATTTGTAATTTTTTTAAAAAAATGGTTGACATCTAATACAATGATGCTATACTGTATACATAGTTAGAAATTAAGCACTGATTCACAAGAGGGAATACACTATGGAAGCTACAGCAACACGTACAGTTGGTCCTAACGGCGCAAAAGCAAGCATTCGACATGCTATTAGCAAGAAGCGTCCTATTTTTCTTTGGGGACCTCCCGGCATTGGTAAGTCGGATATTGTTTCACAAATTACCAATATGTTACCTAACAGTCATTTGATTGACATTCGACTATCTCTTTGGGAACCTACCGATATTAAAGGTATTCCTTATTTTGATAGTAATATTGGTAAAATGGTTTGGGGTGCGCCTAGCGAACTTCCAGACGAAGAGTTTGCATCGCAATATGATAATATTGTGGTATTTTTTGACGAAATGAACTCGGCGGCACCTGCTGTACAAGCGGCAGCGTATCAGTTGATTTTGAATCGTCGAGTAGGTCAGTATAAACTGCCCGACAATGTAATGATTGTAGCGGCTGGTAACCGTGAGAGCGACAAGGGTGTTACATATCGTATGCCTGCTCCGCTTGCTAATCGTTTTGTTCACTTAGAACTTGCTGTTAATTTTGATGACTGGTTCCAGTGGGCTACTGAAAATAAAATTCATAAAGATGTTGTAGGTTACTTACAGTTTGCTAAAAAGGACCTATACGATTTCGATCCTAAATCACCTTCACGTTCTTTTGCAACGCCTCGTTCTTGGTCGTTTGTTTCTGAACTACTTGAAGATGACTTAGACGAAAACACACTTACTGATTTAGTAAGTGGCTCGGTTGGTGAAGGTCTGGCTGTCAAGTTTATGGCGCACCGTAAAGTTGCGTCGCAGATGCCTAACCCAACTGACATTCTTGCAGGTAAGGTTAAGGAGATGGATACTAAAGAAATCAGTGCTATGTATTCCTTAACAGTGTCTCTCTGCTACGAACTGCAAGAAGCAGAAGCTAAGAAAGATAAGAACTTTGACGATAAAGTCAACAATTTCTTACGCTTTAGCATGGATAATTTTGAAACTGAATTGGTAGTTATGGGTATTAAACTTGCTCTTACACAATACGGTCTTCCAATTGATCCAGATGCAATTGAGTGTTTTGATGAGTTCCACGATCGATATGGAAAGTACATTAAAGCCGCTCAAAACTAAGAACGGTAAGGGCGGGTTCTTTTGAGCTCGCCCTTATTTTTATGGTTGACAAATTCTGTAAATAATGTATAATATACATATAAAGTTAGAAAAGAGGACATAGCACATGGGCACTAGTACACAAGAAATTGGCAAAAAGAATTGGCAACCTGACCCCAATATTACCCCCGAACAACTAGATGAAATGCGAGTAGAAGTATACGATCGCATTGTTATTGCCCGAGTAGGTTTGTTACTACGTCACCCATTTTTTGGTAATATGGCAACACGTCTTACTATTAAGGCAGCAGATGATTGGTGTCCTACTGCCGCAGTAGACGGTCGTAACTTATACTATAATACTCAATTCTTTAATGCTATGGATAATAAAGAAATTGAGTTTGTTATTGCACACGAAATTCTTCACTGTGTATTTGATCACTTAGAACGTAGAACTTGGCAAGGTCGTAACTTAGATGCTATGCTATCTAACATTGCACAAGACTATATTGTAAACAATGTACTAGTACGTGATCGTATTGGTACTAAGCCTAAAATTGTAGAGTGCTACCAAGACTTTAAATATGAAAATTGGACTTCGGAAGAAGTATATGAAGATCTTTTTGAAAAGTATGACGAAGAACAGTTAAACGCATTAGGCGAATTGCTCGACGAACACCTTGACTGGAACGAAGGTGACGGAGAAGGAAGCAACGAAGGCGAAGACAGTAAAGATGGAAACGGTAATGCCGTTAGCAAAAAGAAGCCTAAGTATAGCAAAGATGATTTAAAAAAGATACGTGATGAGATCAAAGAAAACATGATCAGTGCGGCACAAACTGCTGGTGCAGGAAATACTCCAGCAGGTGTTATGCGTATGATTAAAGAGCTTACTGAACCTAAAATGAATTGGCGTGAGCTACTTCGTATGCAAATCCAAAGCACAATTAAGCATGACTTTAGTTTTGCTCGTCCAAATCGCAAAGGCTGGCACACAGGTGCAATACTTCCAGGACAAAATTTTCAAGATACTATTGATATTGCAATTGGTATCGATATGAGCGGATCTATTGGCAACAAACAAGCTGAAGATTTCTTAGGCGAAGTTAAAGGTATTATGGAAGAATATCAAGACTACAAAATTAAAATTTGGTGTTTTGATACCGCAGTTTACAACGAAGATGATTTTAGCTCAGACGATGGTCGAGACTTAATGGAGTACGAAATTAAAGGCGGTGGCGGCACTGACTTTATGGCCAATTGGGAATACATGAAAGAAAATGATATCCAGCCCAAGAAGTTCATTATGTTCACAGACGGCTATGCATGGGATAGTTGGGGAGACCCAGACTACTGCGATACTATTTTTGTTATTCACAGTCATCATGATAAAAACGTACAGGCACCATTTGGACAAACTGCACACTATGATTTAACGCATGAATAAAAAACGAGAACCAAACCCATTAGACTTTTTAGAAATGAGGCAATTAGATCTTTGTCCGCCTCATTTCGAAGTCACTACAGTTGAGCCAGTCTACAACATAGAACACAGTTTAGCAAGATGGATTAAAGAAAACTTAAAAGGAAGATTTTATGTTAGTAAAGATGTCGACTTAAAAAGCGGTAGCATTACTAACGTAATAAAAATTGGTTTTGAAGAACCAAAAGAAGCAAGTTATTTCATGTTGGCATGTCCACATTTGAAGTACAAATAAATAAACTGCGCATATATATTATTAACAAAGGAGAAATTTAATATGAGCGAACAGCAAACTCAAACCGCACCAGAAGCAGAAGCACAACAATCTCCAGATCTTACTATTCAAGATCTAACTGCAATGAAATCAGTGATTGATGTAGCAAGTCAGCGTGGTGCATTTAAACCAAACGAAATGACAACTGTTGGTACACTATACACTAAGCTAGAAGCATTTTTAAATGCAGTAGCAGAACAGCAGGCAGCAGCCGCTGAAGCACAAGGTGAAGGTGCTCCACAAGGGGAATAATTATGGCAGATTTAAAACACGTAGGAAGATCAGTTAAAGGTCAACGTAAATGTGCAATAGCATATAGAGTTGTGCCTAATGATCCTGATCATTGCTTAGTAGTCTATACTGATACTTTAGACTCACCCGATCATCAATCACTAATGCAGTTGATTGAAAGCAATACAGGTCAAAATGCAAAAGAACTTGCTGATGCAATGTTTAGAACACGTTTGCCTGATGGTAGAAACATGTTAGTACAATTTGATAAAATGGGTAAACTAACTAAAGTTCCTACTACTGATATTGAAGTAACACCAAACATGCAATCAAGTATTGTTCTAGCAGAACTTAACCAACTTGTAGCAGAACAACAAGGTGTAACTGTTGCAGATTTAGCTATGTCTAGTGGCTCTACTGAAACAGCTTCAACAGAAGCAAGTGTTCAAAGTGTATCAACAGGAGAAACTGATGCACCAACTGGTGTCCTATCAGACGAAGATCTTGCTGCTCAATTTCGTTCGCAGGCTGACGCAATGTTTAAAGAAGCAAAGCGCCTAAGAGAGCAGGCCGAAGAGCTGGTCCCAACTAAGAAAGCCAAAGCGAAGACTGCGAGCGGTGGCTAATAAAGGTAAATTTGCGAAAGATATTATCAAAAAATGGCCAGAAGTACTCGAATCTATTGACGTGGAAGTAGTACCTGTTCAATATATTAAAGCAGTAGAAGTGCATTTTGATGATGGTAATACGTGGGTTGTTGATGTAGACCCACGTGCCACTTCAGATCAACGCGGTGCTGACGAACTAGAAGCAACACTAGAAGAGCTTTTTGAAGAATACGAAGACGCTATAAAAGGTGTTAACTTTATAGTTAATATTGATAAAGTAAAACGCGATGTTCAAAAACGCACTAGACAATTTATGAAGAAGAGAAAATAATTTCCTGTTTGGCATAAATACAGTATAGAAGAACTGTCAAAGGTTATCAGGAGTTAATTAAAAATGGCATTAAAAGTATTAAGAGGTACCACAGCTCAACGCACTGGATACACTCCAGAAGTTGGTGAGCCAGTATGGGATACTGACACAAGCAAATTATATGTTGGCGATGGAACAACACCAGGCGGTGTTGCAGTTGACATTGCAAATAACGAACTAGCACTAAATGATTTAACAGACGTAACAGTGCTTGCACCACCTGTAGGCGGACAAGGACTAGTATACGATGCTGGTAATACTGCATTTGTACCAGGCGATCCTACAAAACTAGACGACAAAAGCATCGACGCACTATCAGACGTAGACCTTTCAACTCCTGCAACTGTTGGTCAAGTTTTAAAATGGGACGGTACAAAGTTTGTTCCTGGTGATGATAACTCTGTAGCAGGCACTGGATTAGTAGAAGGTGCAACTTATCCAATAAGTATCGACGGTACTACATTTGGTGATGTCTATACCGCAGACGGTGGCACACAAATTATCAATGGAACTACAGGTAGAGTTATTGCTGATGTATATAATGCCATAGAAGATGCTAAAATAATTGATTCGTCAGATGGTTCATTAGCAGGATCACTGTATACTGCTGATAGAACTAAATTAATATTTGACTCTACTAGCGATACAATAGATATAGACAATCTTGTTACGAATGTAATTACTCCAGGTCTAGCCGATGAGCCTATTTTTATAAACAATAGTAACAGAATACCATTACAAATTACGTCAGTATCTACAGGCAGTTTAGGTGGATTTTCGTATGTAGACTTTAATTCTGTAAAAGGTTCTTTAGAAACACCTACAGATTTAGTAGCAGGTGATTATATAGGTGGCTGGAAAATATCAAGTTATAAAACAGGTTTAAACGGCACTCTAAATGCAGTTGTAGCATCTGCACGTTTTGACTCTAGTGCAAACATGGCAGATACTAATCCTTCATCTAGTTTCAACGTTATTACAAATGCTGGCGGCACAGGTATTAATATTTTTTCAATGGATCACATTGGCCAGTTTGTAGCACCAGGACCTGTTACTCCGGGTACATATGCTGATGCTACTGCAAGAGACGCAGCTATCACATCACCGGTTGCAGGCATGATAGTGTTTGTAACTGATGTTGCAAAGCACCAAGGGTATGATGGCACTTCTTGGAACAATTTATACTAATACAATCTTAAAATTAAGCCAATTTAACTATTGGCTTTTTTTGTGACGGATAAACAATAATATGCTAACATTACTTACATCAGGTACCACTAAGGCACCTAAGAAGGTTGCACACAGCTGGGACGAGATAGAAGAACTAGCAAGATTGTCTATTAAAGAAATAGGGCTTACAAGCAACGACAGAGTTCTAGATGTATTTCCAGGAAATACAATAGCACATTATACTGTAACTGCGTTTCCTGCTTATCTAGCAAAAGCAAATCTTATAAGTGCTAAGTTCGAAGCTATAGATTATATAGCAAAGTTCAAAGAGTTTCAACCAACTTATATAGCACTTATTCCTAGGCATTGGGAGATATTATCCGAACATAACGAATGGCGCGACTTAGATATGAGTTGTGTAAGATACATGGTTACAGGAAGCGGTCCAGTTCCACAAGAAATGATAGATGACTTTAAAAGCAAAGGTGTTGGCACTGTTGCTAACTGGTACGGTATGACAGAGTTTCCGCCGCCTGTATTTATAGGTTATAACTCAAGCAAGTTTGATATAACTACAGTTAATGCAGATAAACATCACGTAATGTTTAACCCAGTAAATGCATCATCTCATTTAGCAGAATGCATTATAAATGGTTTTTCAACAGGTGATATCTTTAATATGCAGACAATGACTTTCCATGCAAGACGAGAACAAGCAACTGGCAATACTTGGAAGACAATCTAGTTATAGATATATCGAGTAAGCCATTTGTAATTTGTTAAACGCGACCTACTAACAATCTCATGTTTGCATTTACTATTAGTATAGTGTAGTTTAGTTAAATCGATTAAATCTTTATATTTAGAATCTAAAATCCATTTGTCTAAATTTTGTCCCCAACTATGTGCAACTTGCCCCCACATAAAATCAGGAAACACATTACCTTGGCCAAACTTTAACTTTTTAAAATATTCATACACTAAGTCGGCATGATTTTCTTTTTTACCAAGCTCATGCATATCTTTCCAAAACTCAGTATCGGTTCTGTCACTTAAAGTATAATGCACCAAAATAAAATCAGCAATAATATCAAATTTTCTATTGGTATGATTATTAAATTCTTCAACAGTCATTTTGTTGTTTAAGACTTCACTTAATTCTCTAATACTTTCTGTAATAATTAAAAGCGATGTAGCTTCTAATGCTTCTATAAATCCAATACTTAATCCTATAGTTGCAACATTACCTTGTAGTGGATTTTCAAATCTTCCTGGAGTCCAAGATAGTTTTCTTGGAGTAGTTTTTACATTTGATAATTGATTTAAAAAATATTCTTTAGCTATGTCATCACTACAATGGTCTGGACTGTAAGAATAACCATTACCCATTCGGTGATATAATCCTATTTTAAATCTCCATCCAAATGGTTCAGCAATGCTTTGTGTATAGTTAACTAATTCAGATTCAATATCATTGTAATCTGTTTGCGAAACCCAAGCAGATCTAATTGGTTGGTTTTTGTATTCTTTAAAATTCCATTCTAATTCTGATGCTAAAATTCTTTTAAAGCCAGAAGCATCAATATAAAAATCTGCATGGTTAATAGATCCATTATCTAAAATTAGTTTGTCAATGCCTTGATTAGTTTTTACAATTTTAGCAACATTAGCTTTTATATGCTCTACACCATTAGGAATAGCAACATTATCTCTTATATATTCAGCTGCTAGTTCTGCGTTTATATGCTGACTCCAGCTATAATTTTTATTGAGTAAATAATCATTGTTATCAAACGGAGCAACATTATTTTCCATGTAAGGGAATTGGCTGTGAAAATACTTGTCAAATTTATCTATTTCTCCAGTTGCTAACAAGTGCATAAATGTATCAGCAGTATTAATATCATTTGTAATAAAATCATCAGTATTTAATCCGTGATCTATATCACGTAACAAAACAGAGCTATTTAATGGATAATTAAAACTAGAATATTCGCTTTTTTTGTTAGTATTCCAGTTTACAAATTTATTAGCATACTTATAGACTGCGCCTGTATGTTTCATCCAGTCTTTTTCATTTATTCCAAGTTTTTCAAAAAATATAGCAACATGCGGAGTAACTGCTTCACCTACTCCAATAGGCGGAATAGTAGGAGATTCAATCAGTGTTATTTTTAAGTTTTTATTAAATTTAGAAAACCAGGCTGCTGCTAACCAACCTGCTGTACCACCTCCAACGATTGTTATATTTTTTATGTTATTATGCATAATTTAACCTTTTATTGGCGTTACTGTAACTAATATCCTTGGAGGGTTAGGTATTGAAACACTATGGTTTTGAGAAACATCTAATATATGCCAACGATGTAAATCAATATCATAAGATTCTATTAGTTCTGCTTTTTGATTATAAATGTTAGTGTTTCCGCCGCCGGACTCGATAACATAATTATAGGCTTTACTTCTTACATCAAGATTATCAATATGCATAGGTAAATCGTCTGTTAAAAAAAATATATGGGTGAGATGTTCAAAATCAAAAATGCTTTGAGTAAATTTTTTTAATTCATTACTAGCATCTATACTTGTAAAGTGTTCATAATTTTCGGCATCTGTGTTTCCTTGACTAGTATATTTTTTACTAGTTTTGACTGTCTCATATACGTTTTCTATTAAATTTGCTGATAATTTAGGTAAGTCAAGATATTCTAGATACATTAAACTTTCCTTAAATCAAAATTAATACTATACCAAGGATTTTCATTTTCGTTAATTGGTACAGAATGTACAATATTTGACGGCCAGAATATTAAATCGTTAGGATATAAAATTTCCTTCCTTACAATGTTTTCTACATGGTGATATATGATTCCTTCATTAATGCTTAGACATATTGTACCCGAAACATCAGCATCAGGATGAATGTGTTCTCCTGCACCAACTCCCGGATCAATCTTAGATGCCCAGCTGCCCATAAACTCGTATCCAGGAATACAACTTAAAATGTACTCTCTAATTGGAGATAATTCTTCTATATCTAGAAGTTTTAAATTTTTAGTTACTGCACGTTGAAGGGTCATTCCCATAAATTCGTTTGTAAACTCTTGTTCTACAACAAACAGACTTTCTTTTGTAAAGTCTAAAATAGATGATTTTTTAATTATACTATTCATATATGCGTGTTACCTTAAATTTATCGTAGTCAAAATCTCCAAATATTCTTAAACTAATTTGCTCGCCAACACCGTTTGGAAATCCGTGCTCTATAGAATCATTAAACAATACATTATAACCTTCAATAGGTCCACAGCCGGCCATTTGCATAGGACCTTCCATTTTAGTTGCAATGGTTAAACCTAAATTATAATTTAATTCAACTGGAGTAGTTTCGTTACTATCTGTATGCATTACAAGAGGACCATTTAAAATAAATGCCCTAATCATGCCAATATTTTTCATAGGTAACGACTCTACTAATTCTTTTAAATACGGAGTGTCTAAAGTTTCATCCCAATACCAATCGCTATGGGGTATCATTTTAGCAGTTTTAAAATCTTTAAAAACTTCTGTAGAATTTTTGTTAATGAACATACTCTTCCATTCATGACCCGATTGGTGAATATAAGAACCCCATCGATCGTTAGGGATATTCTTTAATTCATTTTCTAATCGGTTTGTATCAACATCTAAATCAATAGTAGCTGCTTTAATTTTTGTCCAGTCCATAATTATATTTATCTGCCTGTTTTTTTATAAATAGATTTATGAAAGGTATAGAAGATAAATTAGAATCCTTTAAACAAAAGAAATTATCTGCAGATCAAACCATAACTACAACAGAAGAACATAAAATACGTACAGAGAATATTTCATTTTTAAATAATATTTTATTTGAAAAAGGCTGTAAGGTTGATTGTCCTAATTTTACTTCCGAACCAAATACAATCTTTATCGGAGCATATTCTAGTATTAGAGATGGTGGTTATATGCGAGATAACTTTTTTATGGGCAGACATAGTGGTATAGGATATCGCTGTACTATTGCTGCTGGTATGCATAACTTTTCAGGCGTCAGTATTAATCCAGATACTATAATGGCTAACCAGAGTAATTATACAGACAAAGAACTTGCTATGCTAAACATTAGTAGAAGTCAAACAGATGTAAAAGAAATGAACGGTCGCCCTGTTATAATAGGTAATGATGTATACCTAGGCGACAACATTATTGTAATGCCAGGTGTTACGATTGGCAACGGTGCTGTTATTGCTGCTAACGCTGTAATTACTAAAGATGTTTCACCTTATACTATTGTAGGTGGAGTAAATAAAATTATTAGAGATAGATTTCCCGATAAAGTAAAAGAAATGCTTTTAGAAACAAAATGGTGGAACGCACGATTAGACATATTAAAAACACTTCCTGTTGATAATGTGTTTAAGTTTGTCGACGAGTTCAATAGAACATGCGATACAATGGGCGAGCAGATATGGGATAATATTGAAACTTTAGAGTATTATAAGATTTAGTTATTTGGCTTTTGTATAACAAAACTTTGATTTTCTAAAGGTTCTAGTGTAACTGCATATAGTTTCCAGTCATTAATAACTACAAACTCGTGTACTGCACTCATTACACCGTATGAAAACCCGTTTGATATACCAACTTGAAAGTAGTCGTGACCTGATATATAACCTCCTGGTTTAATTTTATTTGCAAATGCATTTAGTTCTGCTTTAGTTCTTTCATATGTATGATCAGTATCTATATAGATCCAGTCAAAATAATCGTCATCAAACAAATTTCCTGCTTCTGCAGAGTCTACTTGATGTATCTCTATGTTTTCTTTTTTGCCTAGTATATTGTTTATTGATTCTAATTGATAATCAAATTGAAAAATATCAATAAGATGTAGCTTTCGTGGTTGTGTTACTTCGTATATGCGTTCTGCAAACCGACCTCTATCAACACCTATTTCTGCTACTACAGCATTTTTTGGTAGTTGTTCTAGTAAACTCATACGATCAAGTATTGCTTTACAGTTATCTACATGATGTGGCTCGAGAAACCTTAAAGTTTTGATAGAATCAAAAATTCTTTGGTCGGTTTTATTATCAAATAGTTTTCCTAAATATTCGTCAAAAAACTTATCAATATCTTCTATATGACCTACTTTAAAATCTCTAGTTTTCTCTTTGAATGCATCAATATATCTATGCAAATCGTTCTTTAACTGTTTTAAAAATTCTTCTGCACTCTCTTGCACAACTTACCTCCATCTAGGATGTTTATTTAATTCTTCAAAAAACTTATCAGGAAAGATTTCCCATACTGTTTGATTAGTGCCTCTATAGTATACATCTTTAACTCGTTTCATTTGTCCGCTTTTTTCCATTGCAGGTCCATATATACGATGTACAATTCTTTGTGTTCCTGCTTCATTTTCATTAGACGTAATAAATGCTCTAGCATCCTGTGGTAACCATTCTAAGCAAGCAGGTATTAAAAACTGTGATGTAGCATGTTGATGTGTAATAATTTGATTGCGTGTCCTTAAACTAACTAAAGGTAGTTTATCTGTAAACACACAGGTCCTAGCAGCAACACGATATGTGTTAGGACCCATTACATCATCAAAACTATGTGCTGCCACACTTCCAACTGCTTCATTGTTGTAGTACAATATCCATGTATTCCATTTAGTTTCTTTTCGAAAGCAATCTACTAGCATATGCTGAGAGGCATTATTTTCAAAGCCTCGCTTTTCGGCTTCTTTGTAAAAATTTGTTAAATCTAAATCTTTATTCCAAGGTATTATTTTATACATTAAGTGCTTTCTCTATAAAGTCTGATGGATAATTTGTTCTAAAACTATTCCAACACAATTTGTCCATTACTTCCCAAGGCTGTGGTTTATTCCATTCAATGCCTAAACTTTCTAAATGTTTACGCATTTCATCTTGACGTGTACTGTATATGTGACTTTCTACATCTGCAATACTTACACATGGTTCTGATTCATGATATGTAAAAAAGTAATTCATACTCTTTAACTTTCCGTCTACAACAAAATAACTTGACGGATGCATACTATACTTGTGCAGTCCTAAACTTTTGTGTGCCTTTATTATTTCTAACATTTGATCTTGCCAATCAGGTAACACATTATCATAATTTTCTGTTAAACATCCTGCACGATTCCAAAAGTCTTTACCGTCAATATCTAAATAAATTTTTCTTTCAGATACATCTGCGTAAAAGTTAGGAACTAATTCAGGATAATTAGTATGCATTAATGATAGGTACTTAACTTCTCTATCAAACTTTTCTTGCATTAGTTTAGGGTCTACAACTTGATTTTGTCCTTTATGATATTCACCGTCGTTAAAATACCACTGGATAAATTTTGTCAACTCTTTATTTGCAAGACTTGTGTATATTAAATTATTTCTACAAAGTCCAATGCCAGGAACATCATTGTAATAGTAATTGTACAAATCAATCTCTCCGTTATATTATAATTTATCCAATAAATATACTATATAACTGAAATATGAGAGATTAATGACAAAGTTAACAGATACCTTATCAATGTGCGAACATTGCTATAGACATGTACTTGCTACTAAATTTGAAAGAGGAAACAAAATATGGTTAGGCAAAACATGTCCTGAGCATGGTTATCATGAATCTCTTGTAGAGATAGATGCAGAATTTTATAAATCACAAGTGTACGAAAAAAGACATCCTAGTTCATATTGGTTAGATATAACTAATCGTTGTAATCTAGACTGTCCTCACTGCTACCAAATGCCGGACAATTTGTCTAAAGATCCTACAGTAAGTTGGATACTCAATCAAATAATGTCTTGGGACGACGACGGAAAGGCTGTAGCACTTGTAGGTGCAGAACCAACTACAAGACGAGATTTGCCTACAATTATAGAAAAAATAAATTTATTACCAAGAAAAGAAAGATGGTTAATGATTGTCACTAATGGTATAAATCTTGGAAAAATAGCTTATGCTAAAAAATTTACTACATTTAAAAATTTAACATGGACTATAGGACTTAACCATCCAGACTATAACGGCGGTGTAATTAGAGAAAAACAAGAAACAGGTATAAAAAATTGTATTGATTTAGGACTAAGAATTAAAAATCTTACTTACACCTTAGGCGATTTAGATCAATTAAGTTATGTTTTAGACGAAATGCAAGATTGGTATTCAAAGGGCATTGCACAAGAAGCAAGAATACAAGTAGGTGTAGATATTGGTAGAACGCCAGACGGCGATCATAGAGAATATTATCTGTCAGACTTAGTCAAGTGTGCAAAAGATTTATGTATTAAAAAAGGTTATACTTGGATAGAAGCACCTGAAATATCTAATAGAACTCATTTTGCAGTATACATCAATGGAGTTACCCACAGATTTATAAAATGGTGTGACGTAAAAACTATAGACTTAGAAGAAACACAAAGTGAGAGTTGGGCTAATTTAATACCACATAAACCTATGAGTCCGCTATTACATCAGGTTATATTGAGAGATAGATTTATAAACGAAAGAAAACCTTTATTAGATACAATACCGAGGAAATATACTAAAGATGGATTACCAGATATCAACGTTATCAGTGTGTGAACATTGTTACAGACATGTACATGCTACTAAATTTGAAAAGAATGGTAGTATTTGGTTAGAAAAAACATGCCCTACTCATGGCACTGTAACACATCTAATAGAACCTGATGGACAGTTTTATTTGGATTACAAATATCATAGACATGCCTTACAGAGTTATTTTGTTGAAGTTACTAACAAATGTAATTTAGCATGTCCCCATTGCTATCAAATGCCAGACAATTTGTCAATAGATCCAACAATAATATCTTTGCTTGAAAAAATTAAATCATGGCCCGATGACGGTTATCCGGTTGCACTCGTAGGAGCAGAACCTACTACTAGAAAGGACTTACCTGATATTATAAGATCAATACAATCTCTGCCTGGAAAACCTAGAGGAGTAATGGTATTAACAAATGGTGTTAATATGTCTAATAGATCGTATGTAGAAAGTTTTGTAGGAATACCTAACTTATCATGGACATTCGGATTAAACCATCCAGACTATCAAGGACATAAGGTTAGAGAAAAACAAATTGAAGGCATTAAAAACTGTATAGAATTAGGACTAATTATAAAAAATGTAAGTTATACACTAGAAGACATGTCTCAATTAGAATATTGTTTAAAAGAAATACAAGAGTTTGGTAATTCAATATGTCAACAGTACAGAGTTAGATGTGGTGCTGATATAGGTAGAACACCGGGCGGTCCACAAATTTATCTTTCAGATTTAGTAAGAGAAACAAAAAATATATGTAAAAAATATAACTGGTCATACGAAGAAGATATATATGGTAATAGAGCACATTATTCTGTAAAAGTAAATGGATTACCTCTCAAAATAATACAATGGCCCGATGCCACAACTCTTGATCTAAGTGAAATACAAACCGAAGCTATTGCAGATATATTACCAGGACAGCCGCCGAGTCCATTAGTACACCAAGTGATATTAAGAGACGGTGCTATTAATAAAAAACTACCACTACTAGATACAATACCAAAAGAATGGATAGATAATTATGGCAAATAGAGGAATTAACGGAATACCATATTTTGATATGGAAGAATATATTGACATGGACGGATTTGAAAAATTGCAGCCAGAAATTATAACAGGATTTGCACTAGCAAGAGAATATGCAAAAGAAGCAACTTGGATGACTCCAGGATTTACATTTGAAAACATGAGCTATATTCACAACTGGAAGCCTATATACCAAGCATTACAAGAATGGCAGCAATTATCCGACGACGATCCTATCAAACAAGCTGGGGCAAAAATTATGCCACAAGACTTTAGTGATTATAAACAGCGTAATATTTTTACTCGTTTTTTAAAAATGGCTATGGGAGCATACGATCCTTACATTTATTATTTTTTATGGGAAGAAGGTAGTTGGGATGATAGAACAGCTGAAAGAACGTTAACTGAAGAAGCAAAATATTTTCCTAAAACAGTAAAGTGGGTTGAAAATTTAATTGACCAAAAAATATTTAAACATATTGGTAGAGTTATTTTCTTCCATTGCGATGCAGACGGTATTCCATTTGAGCATAGAGACTTAGATGCTAAAAATGGCATGAATCAAAGTTTTCCACACAAGAACGAATTTATACATATTCGACCTAATACTAAAAAACCTTTTTATATATGGGATCCTGAAACTAAGAATAAAACATACTTAAATACTCGAGCTGCTTGGTGGAATGATCAAGATTGGCACGGAGGTGATCGCATTATGGAACAAAGTTATGCTCTAAGAATAGATGGCGAGTTTACAGATGAGTTCCGTAAAATTTTAGGTGTAAGCGAATTGGAACATTATTAATGAGATACTATCAAAAACTACAAGTAGAAGAACTACCCGAAATTCAAAAAGAAGTACTAGATTATATCGATAAAAATATAGAAATTACTAGTTCAGAAATACAACAAGCTCTAACTACTAGTCATGGCTCGTTTTGCAGACCTATACTAAACATAGAAGACTTTCCTGTCCTTAAAAATTGGTTAATGCCTAGATTAAAAATGCCGTTGCAGTATATCAATATTTTGTTTATTCCTCCAGAAACAAAATTTCAAATTCATTTAGACGGCGATGACGATATTTCGCAAAAGATTGTTATCAATGTTCCAATTAAAAATTATGAACATGCAACTACTCATTGGTTCGATCGTGCAGATATTAAAGACGACAACGTTTTTAAAATAATCCAAAAAAATAATAAACCTCCATTATACGGCTATACAATTTCGATGGTAAAAGATGATTCTTTGTTAAATCCTATTGCAAGTGTAACCGCTGATAACGTTACTTTGATGCGAGGAGATACATATCACGGAGTAACTAATAATTCAAAAGAGATACGAACAGTGTTAATTATTAGAGCAGGTCTTGATGAAGGAATAACTAATTTTGAATTTGAAGATTTATTAGATTTTGAGGACTTAATATGATCTATGTCGGCAACTATAAAGACTGGATTAAAGACGAGTACATAGAGTTTATGACCAATAATGATGGGACTAGCAGACCAGGAGGCGGGCCAAATCCAGATAGTGAAGAATTTAAAATTGCTACTTCCGCAGGTTACGATTTAACTAGCACATATTGGTACATTTACGAGCCGCACACGTTCCCTTTTGAAATTACAATACCATTTGACAGTCACTTAGATAATATTTGGTGGGGTATAAAAATGAATCCTGGCAACTTTATGCCTATGCACACAGATCCGCACACTCATGAATTTAAAGAGTGCAAAAGATATTGGATTGCTATGCAAGACTACGTTCCGGGACACATTTTTCAATACAAAGACGAAGTCTTAACTAATTATAAAAAAGGAGATATTTTTCAATATCCTAATGCAAACGAAATTCATGGAGCATGTAATATAAGTTATACTACTAGATTAACATTCCATTTTAGTACATATGAAAGGTAAAAATGAATTACATAGGCAATTATAATAATTGGATTATAGAAAATAATATAATAAGTTTATTAGAGTCTAAACAAGGCGAATGTACACCTGTGTGGCAGCCTGATAGATGGACTGGTAACGAAACATTAGAAAAATTTAGAGAACTTGCACGACCAGGTTATTCTACTAACAAATTTTTCTTTCATCAACTTAATGCAAGTTCTCCTGAGATGGAAGATTATAATTTTGTATATCCTGATTTGCCTGAAACAAGAAAAAATAAATTTTGGTGGTTTGTAAAACTGTATCCTGGTGAATTCCAAGCAATGCACGTAGATCCTCATTTGACAGAAATAAAAAACTTTGTTAGGTATACTATGTTTTTACAAGACTGGGAACCAGGACACATATTTTGTTATGATGATAAAATATTAACAAATTATAGAGCAGGAGATTTATATGAGTGGAGCGATCCTGAGTGTATACACGGTCCTGCTAACATTGGATATACTCCTAGACTCACTCTACAAATTACACTACACGATTAATAAAGTTTATTAAAAAAATCTGGGAATGGACAATCAGGCCAATACTTTGGCAAATGTACTTTCATTGTAAGATTAAAAAATTCTTTAAGATCGAGTATGCCGTCAATTAACTCTACTCGATCAAATCTATAAGAGCCTTCGTCTCCGATCATACCTTCAATTAAATTTCTTTCAATAAAATAGTCGTCATGTGGTACAACTGAGTAATAATCAATAGTTTTTAAAACACCGTCTTTGTTTATAAAAAAACAATGCGGATAGAGTGCTAATTTATAATGACCGCTATCTTTAAGTTCTTTTACAATGCTATACAATTGATCTTTCCAATTAGGAAGTTCGTTGTCTATTGATCTACTTGGATCAAATATTATTTGAGCCAATGTCTCTGTATTCCATTCTATAAAAACTTTATTATTAGCTCGATCTATTTCTAAAAGTTTAGGCGTACAATTTAAATGCTGTAGCTTTTCTAAAAATTGTACTTCCCTTTCATAAAAAAAATCAACTATTTCTTGTGTCATTCCAGGCTGTACACCTTGATAATCTTCATCAATACAATAGTGCTTACATAAAATGTTTTTATCCGAATTCATTAGGGGCGAATATAACATATTAGACGATGCTATATCATGTATAGCAGTTCTTTTGTAGTAATATTTCCAATTAGATGTGTTCATTAAGTTAATATCCAAGTATGTGAAACATAAATTTTGGAATCATACCTGCATTGATTCCACTGTGCCATTCGTTATGATTATGCCAGCGAAATATTGAACCTTGGGCACAATCGTATAAGTAATCCTGTCCTAGCATAAAAATGTGTCCAGGTGTCTTATCCCCCAACATAATACTGTAACGTTTGATTTCACCGTGCTTTAAATATTCTTCTTCGTTATCATCAATATCCCAGTGCCACGGAGCGTAATATCCGGGATCAACTCTACTAATCCATGCACGATGAACACCAGATAGACGAAGATAAAATGCAACATCGTCAACAAATTCTTGAGAGAAATCTTTTTTGGGGTAATAATTTGTCCACTTCATAGCAGCAGGATTAAAGTTAGCTTCCTTCCAAATAGTATGAATTTTTCCGTATTCGCTATTATCTAAATTCCAACGACTTGGATCTGTAGTAACATCTGATCCTTGTTTATCTTTTAATGATTCTATTATTTCTTTTAAATTTATACGTCTGTATGCATTTAGAAACGCACAACTTTTTAAATTTAACAATCTTTTATCGTAAAGTGAGCCAGGATTGTCCATTATATAAATTCCTTCATATCTAATATTTCTTGTTTATATTCTAATAGAACACTAGCAATCATTATAGTTACTGTTTCTTGACTATTATTTTGAAATTCGGCAGGGTATTTTGTTGTATCTAATAAGTAGATATTATTTTTTTCTAAAATAAAAGTTTGAGTATTTTCTTGATTACTAATCAGACAAACCTTGTCATTAGTTATAATAGGAATTATAATAGTAACATGTTTTGGTAAATGAGACTGCCATTTACCTATTTTTTGATTAGGAGGATAGCTAATCAAAAACGATCGAAAAGGTTGTTTTAGTAAATTTTTTAATCTTTTAAAGAATCCAAACACCATTGGAGTATCTTTAAAATACTCAGGACCTTCGTCGTGTGGATCTAAGTCAGGATGATAGGGGAATGTAGGATCATCGTATATTGTTTGCAGTCCCCAGCCATTGATATCATCAATTGTATTTTTAGGATCAATAAATGTTGGCTCGTTATGATGCTCCAAATAATTCCAATGTAAATGACTAAAGTTTGTTTTTAGTGTATTAAAATATTCAAAAGCTTCGTCTGCATTATATTTCAAATTTAACTTATGTATCATTTGTTAGGTACCCAACTTAGTTTTTTATCAATATAGTTCTGCACAAAAGTTTTAAACTTAGGATCGTTAGTATCTGTTTGTGACATGTTTATATCGTAAATGTCTTCATACCGTTCTGATTCTGTTAGAACAAATAATCTATCTGATAAAAACGGATTACACCCACGAAGTCCCATAAATCCATTATCTGAATAGAATTCTTTTACTAAATCTTCAGCTTCGTACCAGTCCATAGTGTTGTGTTTCCAAATTACTATATCGTTTCTAGTACTTCCTACGCCGCCTCCACGCGGAGTAGTAGACTGGAATACAACATTATTTTTTGCGTCTTTATATACATTATATCCGGGGTTTTGTCTTGCGTCTATTTTCACAAGACCATTGTCTGTTAACTGTTTAGTAAATCTACTTTGATTTGTTAGGCTAAGATCGTAGTCGCCAATTTCTAAAATATGGGCACTGGCGCTTTGTCTTGTCCAATGTGTGTTTAACCAGTTAACTGAATCATACCACGATTCTTTTGTTTCTCCAGGAATGCCGCAAATAAATTGTATGTTTGCACGATATCTTTTTGGAGCATGTATATCTGTATACGCTTGGAATTCTAGTAAACCTTCTTTTACTTGATCAGGATCCATGCCTTTGCGTACAAGTTTACCTGCATCCCTATTAAATGTTTCAATACCCATACTGTGACCAAGAAATCCTAATCTAATATACGTATCCCAATGATCTTTGTGTTTAACAACTAAGTCGCCTCGAGCAAAACCACATATCCAAGGATTATAACCTAGCTCGTCTACGGCTTCAGCATATTTTTGTAATTTTGAAGGACGATCGTTAAATGTTTCGTCCATTACTCTCCAGTTTTTAATACCCCATTTTTCGTACCCTGTGCGTAGCTGATCCTTAAATGCTTCTTTACTTACACTTACATCTTTTTTCTGTCCAATTATAGGAAAGTTACAATAACTGCAATCAAACATACAACCTCTTGCAGTTTCTATTTGCGGACATTCATATGGCATCATAAAATCACGAGTTTCGTAATCTACAATATATGTATCTAATGGCGCAGACGGATAATGACGTAACCCTCTGATTACTTTTTTATCTAATATCATACCGTCTGTTCTTAATGGACTGCCTAATGTTCCAATAAGATGTCGGCATAATGCAAGTATAGCATTTTCGCCGTAGCTGTCTACCCAATAATCTACGTTTTCTGCAGGTGTAACTAGTGCATTTTGACCTCCTACAACAACAGGTATTGACGGATACTCGTTTTTTAACCATGCAATAAATTCATTTAGATAAGGACTCCACGGATTTAAAAAAGCAGTACCAAAACAAAACATAACTGTTTTATTTGATACTCGACTACGTACAAGCTCTTGTAGTTCTTCTAACTTCCAAAATGATGCAAAGTCTACTACTTCTGCATCCCAGTCATTCATACGTAAAAATGTAGCAGTGCGATGAGGCCATAGTGCTCTTTCCCAGCGTTTACCCGTTAACGAAAAGAATAATACATGGTTCATTCTACTATTACCTTAAATTTATCTGTAGGAATAAAATCTAATTTATTAACTAAACTAGAATCTAAATTAAAACTGACGCCGTCGTTTAGTATTTTAAAATTTGACATTACATGTTGTTTGTTTATTTTGTTTAGCCACGGACTAACGATATCGTCAAACTCAAATCTAGGATTTTTGCATATTGGTTTAATTGTTACAGATGTGTAATTTTCTAAGGTTGGATTATTTAAAAGTTTTCTTATAACAAGTTGAATTCTTTCATACGATCCAAAATTTGCTGCTACATGACGTAGACCAGTATTCATTTCGTACCATTGTCCGTCTGCAACTGTAGGATACATTTTTTCATCGTCTATACTAATTAAAAAAGAATATTGTCCTTTAAGACTTAGATGATATCTATCATCTATATCAGTATGCGACATATAAGTTGTTCCGTTACCAAGTACAATAATTCTTGCTTCGCCAAGATCTAAAGGTAATGTACTTAATATTTTCTCCCAAACTGTGCCTTTAAATTCTTCTTTAATCTCCCAAGGGTCATAGAAAAAATTACCTGTTGGCTGATTAATTGTTAGTTTAGAATCTACAGAAGGAATGGAACACTGTGCCTCTTTAAGAAGTTTTAAATCAACTGTATATGGTAATGTTTGTAGCATACTAGCCCTTTGCCAATAATGTGTATAATGTAATATTTAGTACATAAATATTTGCATGAACTTGTATCTGAACCAGGAGTGGAACCGTATAGGTATTAGTCTTAGCGGTGGCGCAGATAGTGCCCTTCTTGCATTTTTAATTTGTTCACAAACTAATGCTGACATACATTTTAATACACAGATAAGAATGTGGAAAACTCGCCCTTGGGCAGAGCATATTTCTGAAAATGTTGTTGCTTGGTTTAAAGAAAACTTTGACAACTGCTTTTATCATCATAAAAATTTAGTGCCGCCAGAACTAGAAGAGCCAACTGAATATCTTATACAAGATGAGTATGGCAAAATGAAGCCAGGTAACAGAATTATATTGCGATCACATAACGAATACATTGCACACAAGTATAAGTTAAATGCATTGTACGGTGGAGTAAATTTAAATCCAGATGTTAAGTTTGAAGGTAGAGTAAAAGAACGAGATGAAGGACATATTGAGCCACATTTTATTCACGACGGTATTGACATTTGTCACCCTTTCGTGTATACTAAGAAAGACTGGATTATCAAACAATATTACAAACACGATATTCTAGACTTATTAGATATTACTCGTAGTTGCGAAGGAGAATTTGAAGGTTTGAATTATAAAACATATACACCGGGTGATTCTGTTCCAATATGCGGGAAATGCTTTTGGTGTCTAGAAAGGGAGTGGGCTTTTGGCAAAGTCAAATAGTTGTACATTTTGTATGCATCCATTTACTGGATTAGCAACACGAGAAGATGGTGCAATTAAAGTTTGTTGCCGTAGCCAACCTATTGGCTGGATTCAAAACGAGAGTTTAGAAGAAGTTTGGAATGGCGATGCTATGCGCGAAGTACGCCGTCAAGTACTAAATGACGAGCGTCCAGATGTATGTAAACCGTGCTTTGACCTCGAAGATCAGGGTGTACAGAGCTTACGACAGCGTCATACAGCAGGGGTAATACCAGAAGCTAGGGTCAACTTATACCCTGATGCATTAGACGCTTTAGACGACGATTACAGCATGCCTTTTGAGCTTCCTACAATGGAAATTAAACTAAACAACTTGTGTAATTTAAAATGTCGTATGTGTAACCCACTAGATAGTACTAGCTGGAAAGACTGGGACCAAGTTACAGAGTTTTATAAAAAAGAAAACAACTACCTTATTCCTACAGTAGATGCACTAGTAAACAAACCAGGACAATATATTGGACCATTTGACAATAGTGATAATTGGTGGTCAAGTTTTGAAAAACTTTTACCGTATTTTAGACGTGTAGAGTTTGCAGGCGGTGAGCCTCTGATGGATCCATATCATTACAAGATACTAGATAGACTTGCAGAGTATGGTAAAAACATAGAACTAAAGTATGCTACAAACGGCACTACACTAGGTATAAAAGGCGGACGCACTATACACGACTATTGGCCTAAGTTTAAAAGCATTGCTGTAAACGTAAGCATAGACGGCATACACGATGTATATGAGTACATTAGAGGCAATGGCAAGTTTGAAGAAGTAGAAAAAAATGTAAAAGTATTTCAAAGTTTTCCTAATGTAAGTCGCGTAGTTGGTGCATTTACTGTACAAGCAAACAACATTATGCAGATTGATCGGGTAATTGACTACTTTATTAACACTATGGGTATTGTGTTTTATTCGCATCGTGTTAACTATCCTATGTCATTATCGGCGCAAGTATTGCCGCCTGCATTAAAGAAGCAAATAGTAAAACGTTTAGAGCAAATGAAAACCGAGGTGTTAAACTATCCTCTAGTACAACAACATGATTTATTAAAAACTGTAACACTACAACAAATACAAGATAATATTAATTTTTTACAAGCAAAGTGTATGTATAATACACATTGGAAAGATTGTATAGAATTTAATCGTAGACTCGATGTTACTAGAGACCAAGACTTTCTTTCTACAAATCCAGAGTTTACTCCTTATGTATAATGTAACTTCAAGATGGCCGCATCAAGACTCTATTAAAGTAGAATGGAATATTGGTAAAAGATGCAATTTAGATTGTAGTTACTGTCCTGCTGAAATACACGATAATTTTAGTCCACATACTAACGTTAAAGTAATGCTAAACACTATAGATGCATTAGCTGAAATAGGCAAACCTATACGGTTGAGTTTTACAGGCGGTGAACCTTGTGTACATCCTCAAATTGAAGAAATTGTTAATCATGCTAGTCAGCGTTTGGACTGGATTAACATTACAACTAACGGAACACTTCCTAATAAATTGTATTTAAGATTACCAGTCAATCACTATGTGTTTAGTTTACATTTTGACAATCATTGGGATCGCGTACTATACAATATTTTAGATTTTGCACATCTTAACGAAACACACGATGGTTATAACATACCTTTTCAAATTAATCTAATGGCTCATCACAAATACATGAAAAAAGTAAAGGACGCAGCTACGTTATTTGACAGCCATAGTATTCCTTATGTAGTAAGACGTATTCGTTGGACAGATGCAGATAATCGTGATTGGTTTGACGATTTGAAATATAGTGCAGATGATTTAAAATGGATACTAGAACAAAAGTCAACTGCTAAAGAAAACTGTGTAATTGACAACAAACACTTAATACATGCTAATGATATTATCAAAGAACATAAAAATCAGTTCGAAGGATGGCGCTGTAATGCAGGTCTTGAAAGTTTAATGATAAATTGGGACGGAGAAGTACATCGTGCTACATGTCGCGTAGGCGGCAGTTTAGGTAATATTTACAATGGTAGTTTTGAAGTTCCAAAAGATCCTATTATTTGTACACGCAAATGGTGTACATGTGCTGCCGACATTCCTTTAACTAAGGTAAAAGAATGATAAAAACAACTGCAATTAATTTACCTAATCCTGAAAAAATGATGGTAACCTGGGACACCGGCAGACGATGTAATTATGATTGTACATACTGTGAGATCTCTAGGCACGATACATATAGTCCTTATCATTCTTACGAAGAACTATTTGAAACTTTTGAATTTATCAAAGAATATACTAAAATATACAACACTGCTAATCAAAATGTAAATATTGATTTTACAGGTGGTGAGCCTACTGCTAATCCTGCACTTTGGAAATTAGCAAGACACATTAAAGATAACGAGCCTACATTTAGTTTAGGTTTAACAACTAACGGCGTGTGGAATCCAAAACGTACTAAAGAAATTTTAGATCTTTTCCAAGGATTGACTGTTAGTTATCATGCAGAAGGTAACGCCAAATCTAAAGCACACGTGATAGAAAATATCAAACGATTACACGAGTCAGGAATTTGGCTACAAGTTAATGTAATGATGCATGTTGATTACTTTGAAGAAGTACAGGGTATATGTTACATGTTAAAAGACTTAGGTGTAAAACATAAACCAATACCAATAGGTGATGGCGCAATAGAACGCAGCGGATGGTTTATAGATACTGACGGTTCAATGCGTAGAACTAGTCACAGTTATAGCGAAGAACAACAAGAATGGTTTTTTGATTATATTGGCCAACCTAAACCTGTAAAATCTACTAACGAAGGGTCAGCAGTTGGTCGAGGGTGTTGTGGAGGAAGATGCATGGAGGGGAAAGTTGACAACAAATGGATTCCAATAACACATGTCGATAATCATTTTAAAGGTTGGCATTGTTCAGTAAATCATTATTTTATGCATATTGATCAACATCTAAAATTAGTTTATCATCATCAAACTTGTCAAGCATTGCACGGAGGCAAGCGTGGACCATTGGGCAGTTTAACACAGCCTGATAAAATATTAGAGTATGCTAAAACTGCTGTAGCAAGCGGTCCTATTATTTGTCCAAATGATAGATGCGGTTGTGGAATGTGTGTGCCAAAAGCAAAAGACTTAATTGATTTTATTAATATCTTCTAACTTTCTTTTATTTGCAGATATTTCTCCGTTACACCCGCATATATATTTTGTACAAATTACAGGAGAAATTTTAGGATTAAATTTTTTAACAAAATCACTTTGATATAAATTATAGTCTTCGTATAGTTTTTGCTGACAATTTCCAGTTATTCTGCCATTAGGAAAAATTTTTAAAATATCTAATCCTAAACTACATTCCCATCCAGAAAAATAATTTAATTTATTCCTTGTAATCCAGCTGTCGTTGTCAACTGTTATTATTTCGTCATTATCTTTGACTATATCTATTTTAGTAAGTGGTTTTTTGGTTGTTGATGTGTACCATTCTATGCTAGGATATCGCTTAATTGTTTCATCAAAATAACTTAACTGTAAATCTGTATATCTATGAGCACCGTTAAAATGCACAACCTTTGCTACTATGGGCCAATTATGCTTGCTATTATGTAAATCTTTTACTATCTGTGTACATACATTAAATGCATCAGGATCCATTAACACATCAGCGTTTAAGAATGTTCCTGCTTCATACAAAGTATCACACACATTTATTAAATGTTCAACGTTAGCATACTCTCTATGTACACTTACTGTTACATGATCAAAGTTACTAGCATTTTCTTTCCACCAATTTATTTTGCGTGTTCCGTTTGTGCTTATTTCTATAATAATATCATGATTATCTTTTAAATGTTTGCAAAGATCTTCTAATCCCTTCCATAGAGTAGGTTCGCCTCCGACAATATAAAGATTACTTTTAGTTTTACCTTGACTTTCATAATGCCTTAATAAGTGACTTAAATTTGTTTTTACTAATTCTACATCTGGCCAAGGAGCATCACCTTCGTTACTTCCTGGAAAACAATAATGACATTTATGATTGCACAAGTTTCCCGGCATGTATTCAATACGTATCATTTTAGGGTCTTGATTATTTCTAATTTCTTTAATCATAATAAATGTGCTAACTCGGGGAATATTTTTGCTGCACTAAGTCCGCGGATTGCATCTAATTTATTTGTATACTCCTTAAAGCCAGAAAGTAAATGACTATTGTCTTGTGCGTTCATATGATTAATAACTGCTTCCCAACGCTTCCATCCGTAAGGATTATGTTTCCAATAATCATCATCCTGTCTATAGTTTTTCCACAGCCAGTCTTTAAAGTCCATAAAGCGTTCTTTAACTTCCTGCTTATCTTCTTTAGGTAGAATTTGAATGCTTAAAAACGTAGGAATGTATAATAAATGCATATTGACTAGACCGCCGCCCATTTGTACGCCGCCTGGTACTGTGCCTGTGTTTAATTTCTTAAACCCGCTTTCTAATTTCCACTTCATAAAGTCTGGCAAGTGTTTTACGTTAAAGATTTGTATAGCAGTTGCTAGGCTAGTTTGTATATTGTCAGGTGTATTGTCTAACATATGTAGTGTGCGTTCAACTGTTGTCCAGTCGGTAGGATAACGAATGTATTCATCACGTTCATGACTAGCATCCATGCTTACAGCAAATTTAACTTTCTTAAATTTACTCCATAGTTCAATTAAATCTTCATCTACTAACAATCCGTTCGAGTTATATCGTAACAGTATTTTGTCTTGATATCCTTGACGTACTATTTCTTCAATAAACTGTTTGTGTTCACGAATCATTAAAGGCTCACCGCCTGCAAAATATACTTGTCTTAGATTAGGAATTTGTGCATTTATTTCTTCCCAAAATGAATCTTTTTCGTGCCATTTATTATTAAAGTCTTTACGTTCCCATTGCATTTGTCTTTTAACTTCTGGGTCTTGTAAAACAGGAATAAGTTTTTTATGATCTGCAACCCACTTACTACTATCATGAGGACTGCACATTACACACTTAATATTGCATGTATGTCCTAATCTTAAATCTAAATATTTTAAATTTTCTGGTACAGTACCGTCTTCTTTAGTTTGACGAATAAGTTCGGGAATATCAACTCCTGCATCTTCGTCTCGATGCCATGTACCTGTTTCCCAAATACGTTTGCTTACAATACCTTGACTTTCTTCCTCAAAGCATTTTGTACAACTAGCCGGAATTTCACCATTCAGCATAGTTCTACGCACACTTTTCATATATTCGTTATTCCATGCCTCCATCGGAGTTTCTCTACCAAAGTTTGCTGGTTTTCCGTCTTCCATTTTAACAAGACCAATTGTATGATCTCCTCCGGCGCCGCTTGCATTTGAACTACAACATAAACGCATATCACCATTAGGTCTAGTAGCAAAATGTATCCACGGTAGTACACAAAACGTATCGGTACCGCTTACTTTTGCAATTTCAGACTGATATTTTTTTAAGTCAGACATTATTTTCCTTTTTATAGTTCGGTATGCTCAATAAACTGATCTTTAGGCTTACTAAGTTTATTAACTCCACATGTCCTTGCACATGTAATTAATTTTTCTGTGCCCCAATATTTTTGCCATACTGTTTGCCAAGCAACAGAATTTATTACTGATTTTATACTATTTTCTAATGCACTTGTATTTCCTAAATCTTTTATTAGTTTAAAATATTGTTGTTCAATTTCAATTCTAATAGATTTAGTAGTGTCATTATCAGCAGCATAGTTGTAAGGAATACTTGCTAAAAAACAACAAGGCATAATTTTTTTATATGCATCTATGTAAATTTCTTTTGTTTGTTTTACGTAACAATCTATTTCACTAGCGTCCACTATATCTTTATAATTATCAATTACATCTTGAGTAATCAGATTAATTTTACTTCCAGTAGGGGGTTCTAAATAACGTGTTATGTTGCCTTTTGCATCATATACCGGAAACTCTTTAGTAGCAACAAATCTTGCACTATCTTTATATGTAAATCTAGCAAAGCCGTGTGTTTTTGCCAATGCTTCTGCTTCTTCTAGTTGATGTTCATTGTGCTTAAATTTAATAAACGCCCATTCAGCTGTTCCGCCTGCACTAATAAATGCCTTTGCATTTTCTAAAACTTTATGAAAATTAGTCCCAACTCGATATAAACTATGTGTGTCTGCTAATCCGTCAATTGCAAAAATAACATTATGCGCTGGCGGTAACGCTTTTGCTAATCTTTTCCACCAGTCGGTATTTCTTGCGCCGCCGTTAGTATGTATTCTAATATATAAATTAGGATTAATATCTGTGCTGTATTGACACATTTCTATTAGATCGTTGTTAATAATTGGATCACCAAAGTTTCCACAAAAATAAAATCCTTTTAGTTGATGTAATACTTCATTATTTAAAATATTTTTAAAGTCTGCTACTGTCCAGTCTTGATTTTTAATTAAGGGGTTTTCTAAACCGCCGTGAACATTTCTGCTGCACATAGGACAGCTTGCTTGACACCGATTTGTAATTTCTAAATGTATGTTTTCTAGTTGATTAAACGTAAACATGTTAAGTTTTCATATCTTCTATTTTGTATAATAACAGTTGTTAAATATACTTATGCCGCATATAGAGCCAAATTACTTAGATTCGATTGCCTGTCAATACAAGAACGACTTGGTTTCAATACTTGCAGACAAGCCTAAATTTAAAATTTTAAATAAAAATAGAAATATAGCATTAGATAAAATAAGCAAAATAAATGTATGCAAAGTTGTTAAAAACGATATATGGTTAGTTACACATAATTCTGTTATACAAATTAAAAACTACAAACCTAAATATTACAGCATAGACACAGACAGTAGTCAATATTATAGTCTAGCATCTAATAATGAAACAGCATTTAGCTTTGGTAGCAAATTTGCATTATGTCTTAACAATGATGTTGAATTTATTAAAATGCCTATACAAGGGACAAACTTACATATAGGTACTGTTTATTGTAACGGTAGTTACTGGAGTATGCCATACAGTAACGATTCTAATTATAATTTATTATTAGAATTTGACGGCAAAAAAATTAACAGTTACCCAATAGCAGGAATCAATAATTCTATAACGCAAAAGTATAGTGACATTATTGTTGTAGGTAATACATTGTACGCATTACCATTTGGAGAAACCGCAGGTCTAAATGAAGTTATAGAGTTTAATACCGAAACAAAAGAAATGAAAGTGTACAAAACTCAGTGCAAAGATTTTGCTAAAAAATATAATTGCGGTGTTTTGATACATGACAAAATTATAGCAGCTCCATACAATGGTAATTGGGGATTAATATTTGATACTACAACCAAACAGTCTACTAACTTTGATATAGGACTTGAATTTGATAACAAGTACCAATTTAAATCAGGTATACGATATAATACACATGCTGTATTCATACCTGTTGGAACAACTAATTGTCCTATTTTAAAAATTAATGTACACGGAACTGTAGTTAAAGAATTATACTTAAAAGAATATATATTAGGAAGACCTATTATACACAATCATTTACTAAAAGTAATAGGGTATCATGCAAATACTAAAACATATCATCTATTAGAATTTAATCAAGAATTAGATTATAAAATACATACTGTAATTACTAACGAAACTTATGACCTATAATCATATATCTAGTATAGTTTGGTGTTTTAAATTCTCCAACATATGCAACATATACTTTTGATTGTTTTACAAATTCTTCCATATTTTTTGCACATCTTACATGTTCGTCTAGCTCAAAATAATTGTTGCTTTGTAATACTACCTTAGTACCAGGTTGAATATTACTCAACCATTTTTCATATTGCTCTTGTGTTAAATGTTCGCAACTAGTGTTTATAGCAATATCTGTATCTGCAGTGTACTCGCACATATCTGCTGTTGTAGCAGTAAATCTTCCTTGCATATGTTGTTGCATATTAACAGTTTCTGCAATCTTTTTACATACAGGATCTATATCTATACTTTCAATTTCTGGTATACATAGGTCGCTATTAAACAACAAACTTGCAAGTACACCGTTCCAACCTCCATAGATAGCAACACTACCTTGAACTTTATATTCTTGCATCTGTTCAATTAGCCAAACTTTACTATGTACTTGTCCTTTCCAAAAACTTTCAAGTGTACGATAACGATCGTCACTATTACGAATAGCGTCCATCCAAAATAATACATCTTCTATATCAACTTTCAAAGGTTTTTCCACTTTGGTAATTTACTATCGGCACTACTCATACAACTAGGAGTAACACACTCGGTTGGTTTTTTAAAAATTTCAAAACCGTCTGTGATTGTTCCTAGTATGTCATCATGACAACTATGACTTCGCCTAACTTCAGTATCTCTGATAATTATTCCTTGATAGCCTGCATTACAAGACCATCCTTTAAATTTATTAAACCCGAACGCATTAAATCGTTCTGCTTGGTCTATTTCGTACTCGTTTCCTTTACTGTCGTAGAGTGCAACTTGTGCAACTCCTTCTCCTTGCCAGTGTTGTGGGAATCCTCGTCGCATTGTTGCAATTTGTTCTTCTGTATATCCATGTACCACGTAGGAGGCGGTAGGGTCGGATTGTGGTTTGAGAGTGACATTAATGCCTCTGGCGGCAAATCGTTCAAGCCTTTGATAAAGATCTTCAAACATTTCTGGAACCATAACTTGATTAATTGTAACAAAAACACCTCCTTCCATGAGTTGTAAACATTTGTCTCCGAACTTTTGTTCGTCTGCAAATTCTGCATGGTAACTTGCTGTTACACTGCGGCGTTGCAAGTTTTCCGTTATATGTAAGTACTTATCCCACCATTTATGGCCAGGTGATAGATTTGTGGTCATGTGTATGCTTTGATACGCTGGTTCTATGTCACTACAATAGTGTTCAACTAACGGTATAAACTGTTTATTAGCAGTAGGTTCTCCGCCACTGAAACTAAAATGAAAATCTGTAAAGTTATTTGCACGGGCTTGCGCTTTGATACTATCCATGGTCTTTAAGTATAATTCTGTGGGTTTAGTGTCAGGGACACTAGATCTTGCGTGAGGCCAGCAATAACTGCACGAATAATTACAATATCTTGTGGTGATCCACGAAACTGTGAAAAGATGGCTCTTTAGGAGAGTTTTTTGGCCGAAATGGGTTATATCAGTCCACGGAATTTGTTCGAAATTTTTCATATAACCACTCAAAATTATTTATAAGTTTTAAATTATCTGGCTTATCACTATTGTTATACCCAAAGTCACGACCAGCGCAAGCACCGCTAATAGCATACCTTCCAAAGCGAGCTTCGTCTCCTTGTGTACACCAGATTTCCAATCTTTTTTCAGTTTCATCATCTATTTGTCCTTTAATAGTTTTTGATGCTAGTTTTACACATTCTCTAAATGCACTTTTCCAAGTGCTAAATTCATCAGTATTAAATGCTGTAATGTTTGACACGTCAGGCATTGACTTAAATTTATCGCTAATACTAGTAGTCATATCAGCAGTGTCTACGTTCATGTTTAAAGTTAAATCTCTTGGCAAAAGTTTTACTCCACCATAACCGTAAACAAGATTATTTATTGGGTTTTGACTCTGCCAAACATGTACAGTATCAATTTCATAAGTGTTTGCTTCATGGCTAAAATCAAAATCTTCTACAATATGTGCATCGCCATCAACAATCCAAACCATTTCAGTATCGCAAAGTTTTGCTGCTTCGATGTGAGCTTGATGTATTCCTGTTACACCGTGTACACGTTTTGCCCTTGGAAATCTTTCTTTTAATTTTTTAAAATTATCATCAGCATCGGGTTCATTATAACTAATAAACACAATATCATAAGGACGTAATTTTGAAATGACTTCGTCATGCTCTTTACGTGTAATAACATACTTATGGTCAAACTCTCGTTTGCCAATGGTATGTTTAGTTGTTGCTAAAAATACTCCGTTATGATAAGTTTCTTCATTTCTAAATATGTGTTTGTATACATGATGCATTTCTCTATCAGCATCATATCTGCCATCTGTAGGATTATAGTAAAAATCAAATATACTATCGTCTAATATTTCTACATTATTCCAAACACACCAAAATAAAGGACTAGTTTCTTTTTCTGCTATTTCTAAATAATCGTCATAGCTTCTAATAATATATCTAGGATAGCGATATCGACTAATAGGTTGTTCATGTTCCTTTCTGTTGATAATAAATCTATGTTCTATTTCTTTTTTAGAAATAGGTTTATTTTTTGATGCTAGTATTATACCACCATGATAACTTACTGTATCATTACACAGATTAGACCATACATGATTTTCATTTCTATCATAACTATTATGGTAACTAAAATATAAAGAGTATATTGTAGGATCGATTACTTCTACATTTTTCCAAATGCACCAAAACATTTGCGTTGGCGAACTTTCTAATGCTGTTTGATAATCTTCATACGTATCTATATGATATACAGGGTAGGGTTTTGGTGTACTTGCTACAATATCAACTTCTTTTTTGTTTACAAAAAAACGATGATCAAATTCTTTTTTTGTAACTGTTTCTGTTTTGCTAAAAAGACAAATACCGTCTTGTGTTTCGCCATTTAAAAATATATGTGTAATTTTTTTATGATACGTATCATATGCAGGAACATAATAATCTAAATTATAGTCAAGATCAACATCGTCCCAGATTGCCCAAAACATATCTGTTGTACTGTTTGCTGCACATTCTAAATATTCATCATAGGTCGAAGGACTAAATTTATCATAAGGCCTAGGAATACTTGCTACAATATCAACTTCTTTTTTGTTTACAAAAAATCTATGCTTTACTTCTTTCTTACTAACGTGTAAATCCTTGTGTAGCAAACAAATTCCATCATAAACATCACCATTTTTAAATAAGTGTGTGTATTCTTCACTCCATTCATCTATTTGATAGTCAAAAGAAAATGTATCAAGGATTTTAACGTCATTCCAAACTATCCATAAAAACTTTGTTAAAGAAGTTTTTTGTGCTGATTCAAAGTCAGTAGAAATTTTAGCAAAAGGAAATCTCTGCCTTAGTTCATGCCAGCCGTTATCTGTTTTTGATCCTATAAAAAAGATATCATACATCTTATTACTATACAGCCTTATGTTGTTTCTGTCAAGTAAGATGACATAGAATAAAGATCAAAATCTAATCCTGTTCGATTGGTTTTGGCAGAAGACAAGATCATCTGTCTTTTTACTGATTTTGGAATTGTTTTTCCCTTTACATATTCTAATGCTAATGTTCTATTCCATTCGAGAGCAGGTTTAATTTTTTGATACATATCATTAACATCGTTATTAAGAACATGACGAATATTTTTAACTATTCCGTTTATACGTTTGTCTAAAGATTGTTCATTATCAAATGAGTAATCAAAAATTTCGTCATATAAAACAAATCCCATGTCTTCTAATTTTTTATGAAAATGTCTACAGCCTAAAGTTAAGAATGGTAATCCAAATAATAATCTCATTGTAGTTTTTTCTGTTAGAAAAAAGTTTTCAGTCCACGATTCTGTAGCAACATGTAAAAAACTTTCAAAGTATTTTTTATTAAAAATATAAGGATGATCTTGATCAAAATTATCACCTAGTTTTAACACCCTGCCATTGTAATGTTCAAATTTTACGTTATGATTTCCTGCACCTAAAAACGACACAAGACCTTTATCTAATATTTTTTCTTTTGCTAGTTGATCTATTAATTTAACTCTGTGTTCTTTTGCTCTATGATTAAAACAAGAATATGGTATGGTAAACTTATAGTCATAATCGTTTAGGTACTTTTTAGCATTGGTATAAAAATTAGGATGATGATGCATATTATGATATGCAAACAAAATAAAAAAGTCTAACCACTCTTCAAAATTACATAGTTCTTTGTTTATACCAAGTTGTTTTACAACTTTTTTTTGATAGTCTATAGGAGACGCAAGAACTATATTACAAGTAATATTTTTTCTATTAATTGTATCAACTACTTTTTGTGTAATTTTAGGAAGTTCGCCTTCGTAGAAATAGAAAAAGTTAATTATATCTACTCTATCATTTAAAACTTTTTCTTCTATTTCACTTGCTGAATTATACCAAGGTGTAAAAGATACTGTATTAGGTAGCCGCATTCCGCACTTGCTCCAATATCCAGTCGTATGTTTTCTTCAATCCATACTCTAGATCTTCGTCAGGTGCCCAACCTATATTCTTTTTAATTAAACCGTTATGGCTTCTTCTGCCCATTACGCCAAGAGGTCCGTCTGTATTTTTAATTTTAATATTTTTTCTGGCAATACTGCTAATCATATATGCAAGGTCATTGATTGATATCATTCTTTGACTACCAAGATTTAACGGGTACTCATACGAACCATTCATAATACGATCAATGCCTTTTATGCACTCGTCAATATACAAAAATGTTCTTTTTTGTGTTCCTGGTCCCCATACTTCAATTTCTCCGTTTTCGCTTTCTGCTACTTTACGACAAAGTGCTGCTGGAGATTTTTCTTTACCATTATTCCATGATCCTTCAGGACCGTATATATTATGAAGCCTAGCGATTCTTACGTGTAGCCCGTAGTTACGTGCATATGCTAGATACAATCTTTCACTAAACAATTTTTCCCAACCGTAATCGCTGTCTGGATCTGCAGGATATGCTTGACTTTCGATGAGAGAAGGATCTGCAACATCACCTGTTTGTAATTGTTGCGGATACATGCAAGCACTTGAACTATAAAATACTCGCTTAACTCCCTTCTTAACCATTTCATTTACAATGTTTAGATTGATAGTTGCCGAATTATGCATAATGTCAGCATCATTTTCGCCTGTAAAGATATAACCTGCTCCGCCCATATCCGCAGCAAGCTGATATATTTCATATAAGTCATTAGTTACTAGTTGAGCAACTTCATACTGATCTCTTAGATCCGCAATATGAAACTCGTCAGCGGCTGTTTCTGCATACTTAGGATGCTCTAGATCGGCACCGATAACATAAAAACCTCTATCTTTAAGGTCTTTTACCAAATGTGCGCCAATAAATCCGCCTGCGCCACAAACTAATACTTTTCTAGTTTCCATATTTTTCCTCAAAATGTTTAACTTCTGGATGCGACATTGTTGCTAGATGTTCGCAGTTAAATTCAACAATATCTTTTACTTCGTGCGTAAACTGTACTTTCTTTTCGTCGCTCCAGTTGGTAATTTCTTCTACTATGCTATTTATTTCTAACATGCGATCATCATTGTTTGTTATTAAATCGTAATCTTCACTCCACCAACGATCGAAAGTCTTAAATCCAACATCTTTGAGATGCTGCAAACTATATGGCGCAGACATCATTATAAAAGGTTGTTTAAATGCTATTGGCTTGTAGGTTTTTTCGTTTAAATGTATTTCTGGAGTAAAGAAATTTGTTTCACTAATAATATTAATCATAGAGTCTTTATAGTATTGTTGAACATCGTTAGCACTTGACTCCATTGGATACCTGTCAAAATTAGTAGTGTCTAAAATAAGAGGAAGAGCTTGTTTAGATTTTTCAATTTCATCGTCTGTAATTTGAAAAATAGGGCGACGATTTGCAACATGCTTCATATTGCTTTCAAAACTTGCACCTGATTCAGGTTGTTTATCAGACATACTCATATAAAAGTTATCCAATAGTCCTTTACGCCACATACTTAAAAAGAACACTAGTCTGTGATCACTCCATCGACGCTGGAAACACAGAAAATCTTTTTTTCTAGGTCCAGGAACATAAGGAGTGTTTTTTCTTTCTCGCAACGGTTCTTCAACTCCTGTTTGTTGTATTCTACAAGTTGGAATATACTCTACATTTAATAACGCATCTTTTCCCCTTTCTTTACAGTAAGCAATATGCATTTCTTGAACATTTTGACAATTAGATACGTATATTACTCGGTCTAAAGGAATTTTATGTTTACTAAATTGTGTATACAACATATCAAACATTTTATCATGTACCCATCCTTCAAAAGGAATTGTGACTACTATATAATTTTTTTTAAAATTTATTGCTTTTTCTATAATTTTGTTGCCTTGTGAAAATGCATCTTCTATAATTCTAGTCCAGTCTCGATAATGATAACCACTAAAATTTATTTCATACAAATTTATCAAATCTTTATTAGTACTAAATATAGGAACAATATTGTAGTTGTTAAACATTTCATAAAAAAACGGATCTTGTGAATAATCTTTTTCTTTATATCTAAATTGTGCATAGGAAAAGTCTGCAATAGTAGGCAGTCTATTATTAGTAAGAGGTCCTTTTGGTCCTATCCATTCATACATAAAGTTTAATGACTTAGGCATAAAAAACATTCCTCATAAAATTCTTCTAATTCTGGAAATACTTCAACTATATCTGTATTTCTACGATTGTCATATTCTGTAAACCATGTATAGAAATTTTTGCGGCCTTTTAAAAGTTTTTCGTCATCATAAATTGTGTTTTGCATATAGTCTACAACACGTCTAAAACGCTCATACTCTAACGAACTAAACTTAGTACGGTCTGCGTCATCCATATTGTTTTTAATGTACTCTAAGTGCTTGTGCATATACGGCATAAATTCGTCTTTAGGAAGAATATTCATATCAAACTGTAATGGTTCTTTTAGATATGGTGTGTCAAAACGTACACGCTGCCATTGAGTTTCATTATCATCTGTATTATATTTTGTTCGCCACTCTAATATCTTTTCTAGTAACAAATTAAAACTTGTCACTGCAAACAAATTAAATGTAATCATAAATGTAACAGGCCACCCTGTATTACTTAGATAATAGTCTAAGTTCTTTTCCCAAAGCTCTATATCTAAACCAGTACGTGTGTATTCTGCACGAGGTCCCCATGTGTCAATGCTTGTATACAATTTAAAACTTCGAATGCACCCAGTTTCTTTTAAATGTTTAATTTTATCTACTAGTTTAACAACTAAACTATTTTTGACACCCATGTTGCTATTCATTTCAATGTTAAGATGTGGCTTAGGATTTTGTTCTAGTTCTTGTAACAATCTCCAAGTGCTTTTATGCATTAAGGGCTCGCCGCCGGTAACACGCAATATGTTTAGTGTTTTACTAACCTCAGGCCACCACTCCCACCATGCACGTACATAAGGATTTTCATCTTCTTCATAAAGCTCGAACCAATCAATATCATTACGATGTTCTGTGCTATCTTTATAAGGGCCAAATTGTTTAATTTCATTATAGTATCGACTACTAAATTTAGGGTGACAATATCCACATTTAAAATTACATTCGTTTGAAAAGTTAATTTCTATGTATTCCGGATTTACATCAAAGTTCCAAGGATTTGTTTTTATTTCCTTCATACGTTCTTCAGTGTAAATACTTGAAGTTTTTATATGCCTGTCACTAACATAATCGTTGCCCATGCATTCTATATTCCAACAATATTGACAGCCGCTAGGTTTTTCACCTTGTAACATTTGTTTGCGTTGTTGCTTCTTCTCAGGTGTATTGTGTAACTGACTTGGATTGGTATCTAAACCTTCAAGCGGAATCTTATGAGGGGCAGGGTGATAACAACTATGTGTTTCACCTGTTTGTAAATAGATCGTAGTATGGTGCCATTTAGCCAAACAAAATGTAGGAGAAGTTTGGGCTTCTACCTTTGGCATAATTTCTTTTATACGTATTAGCTCGTTGTTCATTTGGCTCTTCTAATTATCCTTGGAGTATTATTATAGACTGCTTTAAAAAACTTAGATCCTTCTGCATCAAGATCTGCTATCTCAATGTCCAAATCTCTTTTTATTTTTTCACCTATTTTTTTAATATGTTTTTGAACATCAGAAGTACGTGCTTCAACTTCTTTCCAATAGTTATTAAGCCATTCGAAATCTCTTACTTCTGCATAATCCCAATCTCTACACATTGTTTTATACAGTCCTTCTCTAGCACCCAATATGCTCCATAGGCCATTTTCAACATCTGCGCCTACTGAACACCATATTCTTAGTCTATCAAAATTTTGCCAGTATACCTTTTTTATATCAGTTGCTCGAGCACCTTGATCTAAACTCATTTTAACACCTTCTCGAAAGCCCGCTCTCCATGCCTGTTGCGGGGTTGCGTTAGTGTAACTTGTACTAAAGTTTTCGTTAAACTGATAATATTTGTCATCAAAACAAAATTCTACTTTTCCTCTTTCGTCGCCTTCTATACTGTGCTCATGTGTTTTCATATTATGTACAAACTTACGTGTCCACATTTTTAAGCCGCCGTTGCCGTACATTAGCCCATTAACATGAACTTTACCGCACCAACTAAACACATGATCCGGAGTTAATCCCAATTCGTCAATATCAACTACTTGTTGGAAAAACTCTTGATCAACTATATTATCTGCGTCTACAGTAACAAAATATTCTGTTTCTGCTATGTCAGCACATGCCTTGTGTGCTGCATCACTGCCATGTACACCGTGAACACGTTTAGCCCATGGTAATTTACTACATAGGTCTGCATAATTCTTTTCAGCGTTCGGTTCGTCATAGCTCAGGAAAACAATATCCTGATCAATAACTTTAATTTTAGCCATCAATTACCCCGCATGTATACTTTTCGAACTTTCTACTAGTATATACGCTAAATCTTGTTAGTTCTTCTTCGTCTTGGCTTGCATATTCAAAATCAATACTAGGATTATCAATTAGATCATTTAACATACATGAAAAATGTCTATACAATATATTAGGATTGTTGTGTTGTGTAATACTAAAAATTAAACTTTGGTTTGGCCTGCTTTTAATTTTTTCAAGATCTTGCCTATAAGAGTCTGACAAGTTAATTGTCCAACATTTTTTAGGATTGTTTTTCCAAACTCCTAACTGATAGTTTTCTTTTGGTGTAATTTTATAAATCAGATCGTCAATTAATAGTTCGAGTTTTTCTTCTTTTGATATAATATTATATTCTGAAGTATTAATGTTGTAAACTACCTTTGACAAAGATACAGTCTTTGTGCCTTCAACATATGGTGCAACATCTTCGTAATCTATTTCAAAAAAATTATCATATTCTTGATCAATATTAGTTATTGCTAAAATTGCTCCAGAGTCTTCTTCAAAATATACTTTATATTTCAACATGTTTTATATCCATTATATTATTGTATGCATTTACAATGTCGTCAGTAAGGAAATCTTTTTCAGTATAGTGAAATATTCCGTTTTGTTTAAAGTTTCCAACATACAACTCTAAGTTATCTGTTAGATAAGAACCAATTTTATTTTGCCACTTTTCAGTAACTCCGTGCCAACCTTGTATGTTTGGTTTCATATGAACAAAAGTTGGTGCATCTATTTGACTGTTGGTGACTTTTGATTCGCAACCTAGCATACTAACTACCATTGCTGATGTTACATCCATACTAGCATTTTTTTGTATTAGTGTGCTGCTGCCAAACTTGTAAAATTCTTTCCAGTTGTTAGTAATAATATCTAACCACTTGTAAAATTCAAGAGCAAAATCACTTTTCTTAAAGTAGTGCAAACCAAAATATGTATTTGGTAAATTATACTTTGTAAAACGTTTTCTGTAATAATCATTTGATACACGATTTCCTCTGTAATCTAATACATTAGAAGTAAGCCATATATCGTAATTTTCAAATATACTAAAGTATGTACTAAGGTCGTCTAGTACTAACATATCTGTATCTAGTACAACTGCGCTTTCGTAAGGAGAAACAAAATAAATTTTCCATCTATTGTGTATTTTCCATTCATATTTTTCTGCTAGATCACCCCATGGTATGGGAATAATATGATCAAACAGATGTTTATACTGTGTAGGAACTTCGTCGTCTGTAATAATTGCTATGCTTGCATTTTTATTTGTTGCATGAATACTCATTGCACAAACACATGCTTGTCTTACATAATCATCAAATTTTGTATTTTGAGCAACTAAGATAAAATTTTTATCCATTGATTACCTCTGCTAAACTAAATTTATTCATTACATGTACACTGTTTCCGCTAATTGTTGCAGGTGTATATTCATGCAACACTTTTTCTTTTTCTAGTAAAAATTTAAATTCGTCATCCTTGATACTGTATACGATGTCTCTATCAGTAGTATAGAACATTGTACCTGGCATTTTCTTTGCAAAATTATTTTTTTCAAAACCGTTCATCATATGAATTGCTATACTAAAAGCATGATCATTGCGGTAGACTGGTGTTTGTATTTGATACACTTGTCTATAGTGTTGATAATTTTCTTGTATATGCTGTAGTAGAGAAAAGAATATTTTATTCTTTTTTGTTTTTGTAAAATAAACACACGTTGCCCAATAAAAGTCTATACCTGTTTCGCTTATTTTGTCAAACTCAAAATAGTCTCTATGCCCTGCTAAATCAACTGCATCTTTATAAATCATAAAATCATAGCAAGAATCAAAACAATTAGATAAAACACTATCAGCAATAATGTAATCAGTATCCATTAACAAAGTATTGTCGTATGGAGAAAGATCGTAAGCATAGACCCGTTTATCGTTTTTAAAACTTAACGAGTGATTTTTAGATGTTCCGTTATTATAAGTCTTTAGTGTATACTTTGCAGGATCTGTTCTTATAACTTTATCAAAATAACTTTCGTCAAATTTGCTGATAGTATCAGTTACAATACTTGTGGGCAAGTTTAAATACTTGCTTATGCGAGATGCAAGATAAATTGCTTGCTCTATATAGTTGATTTTTTCATTATTGTAAGCAAATACAAGTACACCTGAATTCATTATGATACAATTCCTTCAACACTTCTTTGCTTTTTTAATTTTTCGTACTTATTGAAATATCCATTAGTTGCACCTGCATATGTTTCAACTAAATCAGTTGCAAAATTTTCTAGATTTTCAATTAAACATGGAATACCGTTGTTATCTATAACAACAGATTGTGTTTGGCCAAGTTGAATCATGCTTTGACAAAAACTAATTAATTCTTGATTTGCTGTAAATTGACAGCCATTTTGATAGTGTACTAGGTCTGCTTGATATTGCTCTTTGATTATTCGCTTTTGCTGATTAAGAACAACCATTAGATCGCTTTGTTCTAGTGCTTTTTTAAGTCGTTCGTCCATACGATTACTCCTATAAGATTCTATATTATATTATATAGTCTTATAGGAGTTTTGTCAAGTGTTAACTAATATTTAAAGTATATGTTCCTGGACTATTGTATGTATAAGTATTACCATTTGTAGAGCCTGTACCGCCGTTAATAGTAATTGCTGCAAAGCCGCCAGCGCCAGAGCCACCTTCAGTACCCTGTGAAGGACCTCTTGGGCCGCCAGCACCAATTGTTATTGTAATAGTTTGAGCTCCGTGGGCATATTCTGTGCCTGTTAGTTGAGTAGATGCTTTGCCACCTTGTCCAGCAGTTGAGCCAAATGGATTAGAGCCGCCACCGCCGCCACCGGCGCCATATGACGAGCTTGGTGCATTATCACCTGCTGTTTGGTTACTGCTGTCAGAGTTGGCGCCGCCTGCGCCTCCTGGTCCGTAAGCACTTGCTTCGCCAGCTGATGATGTTCCGTTTACGACTCCTCCGCCTGCTCCGCCTTCAGCAGTAACTGAAAAATCTGTACTAGATATTGTCGAGGCGCCGCCTGCCTGTCCTGGAATTCCGTTCCCCCAACCGCCGCCGCCACTTCCGCCGCCGCCGATTAGCGCATAAGTTACTTCTATTGGGTTTGCAACTATGTTTACGTTATAAGTTCCAGGTTCTGTAAATTCTCTAACAATTCCATTTGTGCCTGTAGTTAATTTGCAATAGCCAGGTGCGCCAAAGCCTCCTGGAACTTTGCTTAAATCTGTACTTTGTCCAAATGTGCCTTTTGCGCCAACAATTATTTGTGCTGTTCCTTCACTACCATATTCTTGACCCCTAGTAACTCTAGTTGCAGCAGAGCCGCCTCGGCCGCCATCTGCTGCTGGTTCGCCGGCGGTGAGTTCGCCTTGGCCGCCACCGCCGCCACCGGCGCCATATGAACTAAGAGGAGCATTGCCACCTGCTGAAGGATTAGATCCTGATGTACCTTGTGGACCGCCTGAACCATACGCACTCGATTCACCATCAGTAGCATTAGCTCCATTAGCGCCGCCGGCTCCGCCTTGAGACGTAGCAGCTGGTAATCCAACTGCTTGGCTAAATGTTATACTAGTGGTGCCACCGGCGCTGCCGTCAGCTTGTCCGAAGAATCCTTGTCCGGCTCCTCCGCCTCCGCCGCCGATAATTTCAAAAGTGATTGGAAGCGAACCTGGAGGTACTACGCCGCCACAGGTTCCCCACACTGGCAAGTTAGCATTAGTTAAAGCAGACTCACCGCCATTAAATCCTACTGGTTGGTTAGTACCGCCTAAATGATCAACACACCATGCTGTAAGACTTTGGTTAAATCCTTGATGATTGAAGAACATTCTGTTCATACCTGTAACAGACGTTACGTCCCAGCCACTAATATCTTGATTAAATGTACCCTGATTAGCTGGAGGGTATGTTGAATTGTCATGCTCACATTCAAACATAGATGTCATATCAGTTACATTACTTGTTATCCAACCGCCTATATCGGTATTAAACAAGTGAGCTCGTTCAAACATGCTCTTCATATCTGTAACGTTGCCCACACTCCAGTTACTAATAGGACCTGTAAACGCTGTACAACCTAAGAACATTTGATTCATTGTTGTAACGCTACTCACATTCCATGAATTTAGTCCTGATAATTGACCAGTAAAGTCTTTACACTTAAAAAACATACCTGCACAATTTGTAACAGTATGATTTGCAAATGGATTAGATGTATCTGTTAATATAGTTAACGGACAGTTATTAAACATATAATCAAACGAGGTAAATTCAAACTCTCTACCCCAATTTATAACATCTATAACTTTAGATCCATTATCTTTAAATTCTTGTTGATCACCACCAAGTGCGTCTTTAAAACTATAGTTTGTATCTGTTCCAAAAGTAAACTTACCTCTGCCCGTAACATCTATTTCAGCAACTGTTGCAGCACTAAATTCCCATGTTATTTGTGTATAAGAAGAACTAGTTGCAGTATAATTAAAATATTGTGTAGGACCAAAACTAGGACTTACAAGTGTGCCGCCGCTGATCGGTCTTACTCTAAATTCAATATCTGATAGATTTCCTGAATCAGATTGGAAATAGAACGTAAACTTTTTATCATCAAAGTTACCTCTTAATCCAGACGAAACACCATCACCGTCATAAATTACTGCTGTGTCAATCTTAAACGTAAATGGATCTTCAGTAGTACTGTAAACATTAATACCTTGGCTACTAATTATAGGCTGGTCTGGTCCGTTTCTTCTTATGTTAACATCTACGTAGTAATAGTCGTTGAGAACTTCGTCTAGTGCAGGTGTTATTGTAAATGCAGGATTTGCTGCATTATAAGTTGCAGTAGCATCGTATACAAAAGTACCTGATGCTTCAACCCATTCATTAGCAGGAGGATCAATATCCCAATATATTGTTTCTCCATCAAGTTCAGTCTGTCCTCCATCTAACCAATAACCTACTGTTTCGCCTTCGTTCACACTATTTGTTTGAGCTCTTAGAGCAAACTGAACATTTTGGCTAGTATCATTAATAGTAACAGATGAACTTATACCAGTTGGGCCAAAACCACTAACTGTAAATACTAGTGTTTCAATACCTTCTGTTGTTTCATCTTCATTAATTACCATAGAAACTTCTGCGAGGCCGCTGTTATCAATTGTAATAGTTCCTGATGTACCTGGTAAACTAATATCTTCTTGCTGTACATTGGTGCCACTAATAGTATAACTAAATTCTGTTCCTGTTGCAACATTAACAGTTTCAACTTTGAATACTACTGTGCCGCCTTCGTCAACTTCTGTTATAGTATTTCCTGCGCCGTCTTCAACACTAATACTTAAATTTGTTTGTCCACTAGCCGAGCCACTTAGTGTGCTGTTGTTAGTGTTAGCAGGCTTAGTTAAACCTAGGCCAGTGGCTACTTTGTAATTAAGATAACTAGTTGTTTCCCCTTTAACAAATTCGTCAACTGGAGTATCTGGAGCAGGGCCGCCTTCACCTAAATCTGCGTCTTGGAAAATAATATCAAATCTTAAACTGTTTGACGCTGTTTCCCATGCTTTAATAGTATAATTATTTTCAGCATAAACACCTGAACCACTTTTAGTATATATTGTTACAGGGTTACTAGAACTTGTATTAGACCATTGTGAATAAAAATTACCTATTGATGATCCGCTGCCCGGGTTTGTACCACTAGCTGCGGTGCTGTTTTTACCAAAGACAATGGCGCCTTGTGTACTAAGCATACTACGCCAATTTAAAGTTTTTGCATTGTCTGGAAGTGCAACGGACTGCTGATTGTCTGCTGAAAATTGTAATTCTCCGCCTGTATTAAAAAAGTATCTACGCTCGTCTGCATTTGCCCATGTAACTGTAATTGTATGATTGATAGAGCTACCCGGAGCACTAACATCATTACCGCCCCATTGGGTATCTCTAACCGAAGTTGTGCCTGCCATTATTGACATTTGTCCTGGGCCAAGAAGATCATGATCTGTAACAATATCATCAGCTGCTGAATCAAAATCTGCAAAACCTTCTGTAGTATCAGCAGAAGCATATGTAGAACTTATATCATCTGGATCTAGTGGATTTGCTCCAATATCGGCTGCATCTACTCCGATAAATTCTCCGTCACTCGGAGAAGCTAAACCATCTCCAGTCCATGCTAAATTGTTTGATCCTTTTTGATGAGTTCTTGCTTTAACTAAATCATTGTATAGAGCCAGCATATCTTCAGACTCAATAACTTTTGAAGTTGTAATCTGTGAACTCTCAAGGGCGCGACCGTATCCAAATTCTGGATCTACATTGTTGTCGCCCAAAACTGATGCAATTTTTGCCTGAATTGCATTATACTCAGCTCTGCTAATTACGCTTCCTATTTGTAACGGCATGTTTGTTTCCCTTTAAATTCTAATTGTATGTATATTTATGTAAATTATAATTCTGATCTTTCAAAAATAGTTGGTTCAGGAACTGCTAGTTCTCCAGTAATTAATTTAAGACTAACCGAAGTATCTATTCTACCAGTAACAAATTCATCTTCATTAGGATCGCCTAAATCTGCGTCATTAAAAACTATTTGAAAAGATAATATAGTATCAGACTTTTGAAACACATCAATATAATATTCATTTTCGCTATAAATTCCAACTCCAGTCTGTGAAAAAACTTTTAATCTATTTTCTGAAGATGTTGATTCCCAGTCAACTTCTGTAGTTCCACTAAAGTTTCCATATTCAACTCCAGTACCTTCAGTACCGTTTCCGTACACTCTGTTTTTTCCAAAAAATACAGTACCAACGTTATCTAGCATAGACTGCCAAATTTCATCTTTTACGCTCGGTGGCGCTGCTGTTCCTGTACCAGGTACAGATAGTCCTCCAGTAAGACTAGCATTAAATCTAATTTCTCCGCCTGTATTAAAAAAGTATCGTCTATTATCAGCAGTATCCCATTCTATTTCAAATGCATGATAAATTATACTCGACCATGTAGATGTTCTTGACGAAGTTGCAACAATTTTTATTGAAGACTGTCCGGGTCCAATCAAATCTTTATCATTTTCAATGTCTGTAACTGCATCAAGATAATCTTGAAAGCCTTCATTAATGTCTTCTGTAGCACCTAATGAACTCTGTTGCGGCTTAGCTTCACCTGTTTGTAGTGCAGGATCGATAAATGTAATATTTCCATTTGACCCTATAGTAACTACTGTAATAGTAAGATCATTTGCTGGAGAACTACCTCCCACTAAAGTTCCAGGAATTAAAATAGTGTCTCCTACTGAAAATCCCTGTCCTTCGTCTGTAATATTAACTTCGTAAAGTCTACCATTAGTTACAATTCTTAATTCTAAATCAGATCCTGCTAACAAAGGATTGTATAACCCAATGCCTCTGTCGCCGTCCACCCATAGTAAGTTATATGTATTATTTGTTTGATTAGGCAAATCGTTAACATCGGCTGCATAATATCCAATAATTTCGTCAGAACTTGGTGGAGCAAGACCTTCAGGGTTAGTCCACTCTAAATCATTTGATCCTTTTTGGTGTATTCTTGCTCTGACTATATCGTTATATAGAGCAATCATGTCAGCAGCGGTAATAGTTTCTCCGTCACCTTTTGCTTGGCTTTGGAGTTCTAAACCATAACCTTGAGTTGTTCCGTCACCTACTCCTAATACCCGATTAACTCGTCCTCGAATTGCATTGAATGTAGAAGATGTAATTACTTCTCCAATACGGTTGGTCATTTTTCCTCCAATATTTTAAAGGCGTAATATACACTCTACTAACTTTTCTTCTTCAGCTGAATTTGATTCTAATGCTATTCCTATTAATGGGTTACCATTAAAGTGAGTGCTTGCAGTACCTTCGGCATCTACATATAATTTATCACCTTTTACTACAGATCCTACAACTCTGACTGGAACACGACCTTCAAGTGCAAGTGCTTGTCCTTTAATTGCTGAGTTCATTAAGTATGCTGGATCAGCTGAAACTACGCCAATTGGATAGGAATCTAGTTGAGCAGGTGCTGCTTCAAATGCAGGGTCTTCGCATATGTACATAACTGTACCAACTGGCCAAATCTTTTCTGTTGTATATTTTTCAGCCAAGTCAGCAAATCTTGCACTTGTTGCTACACCTTCAAATATATCTGCTGAAATAGTATTATTACTATCACGGACTGCTATAGTTGATGCTGTTGCTGTTTCACTGGCATAAGTGTAACTACTTCCAGTTAAACCTATTTTTAATTTGTCTGCTTGATCTGCTGTTCCTTTAAATTCTTCTGACCATACTTGATCAAAGGATTTATCACTAGTACCAAGATGGTAATCACCAGCAGTTGTACCTGGTAACAAACCATTTGCATTAATAGTTATTGAATGTACTGGTTGACTTGTTGCGTCAAGTGTAATAAAATGTATTTCATTGTCTGGTCCACTAGAGTTTTTAATTACTCCTGCGGTATTGTTTGTAATAAATTCAAAAACATTGTTAACAACTAAACCATTTGCCAATTCTATTTGATCATTAAATATTGCATTTCCTGCTTGAACAAAACTAGAAGCATCAATTCCTCCTAGTCTTTCAGCGTTTGCTGCTGTTCCCCAAAATTTAGAACTACTAACACCAGTAGTGCTGTTTGCATCACGTAAAGTAATACCTGCTTTAATATCATCAAAACCTGAAATACTATTTCCTTCAACTGGTTTAATAGTAAACGCTTCATTTGAAATAACAAACTGTGCAACATCATTTACATATGCAACAATAATACTTTTAGATACATCTGCAGAGTTAAGTATGGTTTGACTAACCATTTGTGTAACACCTTCGCCTGCGTCTTGAGGACCAATCAAGATAAACGTTGCGCCATTGTATACATATAGTTGTTCGTTTGCACTATCCCACCAAAAATCACCCTGTGCTAATCCAGCTGGTTGTGTTCCTGAAACTTCTGCGCCTCCAATTGAACGCCATGAACTGTTTTCATCACGGAACTTCATTCTGTCTGAGCCTGTGTCGTACCAAATTTGTCCGCTTACAGGTTTAGGTGGTTGATTTGCTCCTGCAAAATGTTCCATCATATGCAGGAAGTTTTCATTATGTACTTCTCCATAACCTGCATAATTTTTACCAACAAACTTTATGTCTGTTGTTTCATTTAGCGTACCATCTTCAACTGTTGTTAAAGGGGTCTTGCTGAATCTGTCTATAGTATATGCCATTTAAGTGTCCTCAATAATGTATCTTGTACTGTATTTATTCATTATAGGTTATTAGTGTCACTATTCACTATCCAATTTCCTAAATTATTGATAATAAAGTATCTTGTTTCTCTTGTAATGCTTAATGTAAATGACGGCGTTAAACTGTTTGGTAAATTAATACCTTGTAACACACTTACCGTGCCGCCTGCTGCTGCATTAACCTCTACTGTAGTAGTTGACGAGTTTGTTGCAACGTCAATTGGGTCTGTTGATTGGTTTCCGTAGTAATAGCAAGCAACTCTTGCTTTTTTACCTTCTGCAAATGCACTAGGAGGATATAAATCGTTTAGATAGTCAATCAATCTATCGTTGTATTCACCCGAAACATAACCAGTTAAATCCATGCTGAAAATAATTGGTTCTGTTTGTATTGTTCTATCAACATAAATTTTGTTAGCAGCATCGTAATCATCTGTAGGCTCTGTCATATTAACAATTTTACTAGAAGTTACATTAATATCTCCTCCAACATTAATTTGGAATCCTGTTAAGCCTCCAGTACGTGTTAGAATATTATTAACCAATCTAGTAGTATTAACTGTTAAACTAGTAAGTGTTCCTAAGTTTTCTAAATTACTGTTAGTTACTCCGTTACCTAGTGTTGTTGCCGATAGAACTTGTGTGTTCTCAATTCTATATTCACGTCCTGCTACCAAATCAAAATGTTCTGAAGATGTCCAACTGTTTGTTAAATTATACCAATTAATTGTTTTATCTGTAGAACCTTTAAGTGTAATGCCGCCACCGTCTGCTGTATTGTCAGTTGGTCCTGCAACTGATCCTAATTCAATATTTTTATCTTCAACATCAAGTGTTGTAACATTAGTAGTAACTTGATCACCTTCAACAATTAAGTCGCCTGTAATTCTTGCACTACCTGTAACATCTAAATTATATTGCGGATTAGATTGGAATATACCAACACGTTTTGTGTTTGGCTTAATTTTAATTGCAGTTGTTCTAGCAACCGGATCTGCACTACTGTTAACATCGATATTAAAGTCGAAACCTAATTCCGTACTTCTTATAGATACACCGTCATCAACAACAAAACGTCCTTCTTGTCCACTACCGATAACTAAACCACCATCATTGTCAATAGTAAATAATCTTGAAACTATGTTATCTGTAGAACTTTGTAAAAATTCACTTGCAGGAAGTTCTCTTCCTGCTGCTGATAATAAGTTTTGTGCATTTCTAGTAGTGCCACGATAAACAAATCCTATTTGGTCTACAAGATTCCAACCTTTATATATTGTACCTGTTGGATTTGACTCTGTGACTAATCCTTGAACAATATTAGTTGGTAACTGGTTTGGAATAAATTCTATGTTTGAAAGTACCGCAACTAAACTTTCGTTTATAACTAATTTTAATACTGTAATTGGTGTAAGGTTTAAATCATCAATAGAGTCAACTACAATACCACTAGTTCCTTGCGACGAAGTATATGCAGGACCAATTAATTGCCAATCTGTTCCGGTAAACAAATAAAACTGCTTATCAATAGTACTAAACCAAGTGTCTCCTGGAATAGGACCTGATGGAAATGTTTCACTGATAAAAGAACCTGCTGCAGACTGAAAGGTTTCTCCATCAAACACCTTTAACTTATTTTCTGACTTATCGTACCAAAGCTGACCTGTAAGCGGAGCAGATGGCTGATTAGTGTTAGCAAAGTTTTCAAGCAACTTAATAAAGTTTTCGTTTACTGCTTCTCCAAATCCTGTGTAGTTTCTACCTACTAAACTTATGTCTGTAGTATCGACATCAAGTATTCCGTCAATCAGCTCTACTAGTAAAGTTCCGTCAGTTCTGTTAATTGTATATGCCATTAGTTCTTATCCTTAGGTGTCTGCAAATATTATATAATTTATTGTTAAGTATGGAGGCATAATTTCTAATGCTGCACCTAACTGCTCTGCTCCTCTAAACACACCATTTCCTGTTGGGCCGCCGCCGTCAATTCCACCCGAAGAAGCAAGACCACTAGTAGTTGCTGTGCCTGTTGAAATATTCAAACTCTGTACGTTACCACTTTGTGCATCTGCTAGTGCTACTTCGTCATCACGTATTGCGTAATGTCCAATACCGCCTGGTGATTTTAAATCATGCTCGTGTTCTGGTAAGTTTTCTATTTTTATGTCTTTAGCTTCACTACCGCCCGAAAGACCAATTGTATCAGCTGCAATATTTGTTACTCGATCTGCTGGAAGGTCGCCCATATTATCAGCACCCAACGGCATTCTACCTCTCAAGTCCGGAAGAGCAAAAAATGCAGTTGACTGAATTCCTTCATCATCGAGATCTGATTGAGATTTAAACTTATAACCAATAACATTAAATAATGCTACTGCGTCAGCTTGACGTAATATTGTTCCATCACATAAAAACCATCCAGGCGGTGCAATATCACCTGCAAAAGGAACAATCATCCCCACTGGATTTTTTGGAACATCTTTTAAGAAATTAGTTTTAGTAATTTTAAAAATACCAGTGTCGCCGGTAGTTCTGTTAATCAAAACTTCATCACCGTTTTGTAACTCTGTTACATCAGTTTTTGTTGTAATAAAATCACTGTTAACCGTAATATCAAATGTTTTTGTAAGTTCTCCAGAACCGTCAAAGATTACATCGTCTGCTGTAACATCACCTGTAACTTTGAATGTAGTTCTGTTTGTTAGTTTAGCAGCACTTGATGCTGCACCTGTAATTGTACCTTCAACTGATCCTTTAAAAAATCCATGGAAGGTATCTGCATATACATCTTTAAATCTATAATCGTCTGTACCAATAGATGGTTGTGTAACTGCATCAGGATCAACTGTAATTGAATTGCCAAAAGCTGTTGTTCCTTTTACTAATAAATTAGTACCAATTTTTAAATTTTTAGCAATACTCATACCGCCTGAAGTTACTATAGATCCTAAACTAAGATCATCTCCAAATGTAGCATCTGCTTCGTCAGTATTTCCAATTTCTATAGCATCACTAATTTTAGCACTTCCGGTTACATCTAACGAAACTTGAGGGTTAGAATTATTAATACCAACATACTTGGTGCTAGTTGCTTTAATAATGGTGCTATAACCGCTGGCGTCTTTTGTTTTTATATCAAGGCTAGCACCATTAATATTACTTTGAAGTATTGCAACATTACCTGATGCTTTTGCTGTTAATTGACCATTAGTTCCAAATTCTGCACCGTTATCATTTTTTATTCTTAATACTCCATAAGAGTTATAATCGATGTCTCCTCTTATAAAGTTTGTAGATTCAATATTTGTTGTACCTACACGCAACGATTCGGCAGCTTCGGCTAATCCGCGGTATTTTAGTACACCTCCAGAAATATTTCTTGTTGTTAAGTTTATACCCGGTTTAAGTTCTGTATAACCTCTAATAGTTGATTTAGGAGTAAATGCATCACTAGTAATAATAGCAACTGGAATGTTAGCAACTTCAACTTTTAATACAATATGAAGCTGGTCATCAGTTCCTAAAATCTGTTCTGCTTGTAACCCTGATCCAAGGCCGCCGCTAAACTCTGGTCCAACAAGCAACCAACTTGCACCGTTATTCAAATATAACTGTTGATTTGCTGTATCTACCCAAAGATCTCCGGTTAAACTTAAACCTAAGTCGGGCTCTGTTGTTCCTTTTTTAATGCCTCCAGCTGCTACCCAGTTTGTTCCGTCATAAACTTTTAATTGTTCTGTTCCAACTGTTGTGTCATACCATGTTTGGCCTTCTACAGGATTTTCTGGAGGTTGAATACTTGCAAAATTTTCCAGCATATGGAGGAAGTTTTCAGCGATTGCTTGTCCGTATCCTGTTGCTTGCCTTCCGAGAAAACTAATACTTGTAGCACTATCATTAATTTCACGATCTTCTACAACTATCGTACCTTTATTAACTCTGTCAGTAAATGGAATCTCGTATGGCATTATGAATTACCTCCGCTCAAACTTTGTACTCTTACAGTATAATCAATTTGTATTAGTCTGTTTAAGCTCTTTTGCACAGGATGGAAAATAACATGTGTTAAAAGTTGACCTTCGCCTAATTGTCCAGTTTGACTTGAACTTCTTAGACCTAGTTCATCAAATACATATAATGCATTTTCGTCAGATGCTGTATCAAAAGCATCCTGACCGTTTGGTTCACCATAATCTAACAAACATGTAATTAAGATATCTGTGTAATTAGTTCCGCTAATATGTCTAGTTTCAATTTTATTTCTTGTAGGATCGGTATTATCAGCGTTTCTATCATCTACTACTTTAGTAAATGTTTGGTTATATAAACCTGCATTAGTTCCGGTAGTGTTTGGCGTTAAGTATGTAATAATCCCTGTTGGGTCAACATTAGTGCCGCCATTACCAAAACTCATTTCAGCAATAGGACCTTGTCCGGCATTGCCTAAACTTTCTGCAAGTGCAATACTCATATTTTCATAGTGTATTGCGTTCTTTTTGTCAACAAGAACTTCTCCCGTTTCGGGGTTGTGTATCTTAATGTGTCCTTGCACAAATACTCCGTTATGTTCATTTATCATGTTTGTCATTTTCCGTTCCTACAAGTGTATTTATTTCGGTAATTCACTTATGCTCTTACGCAAGAATCTTGCAATGTCATTTTCTGCATCTTTAAGTGGTTCACCGGTGTTATTCCATAGTTTGCCAATTTTTCTTACTACTGTTAGTTTTTGACCTTCTTCTAGCGGCTCTGTTAAAGCCAAGGTATTGTTAACTACTGTAAATTCAGGCGGTAATATAACATCACCATCTGGACTGTCTAGTGCTAGTGTAGGATCAAAAGATTTAATTTCGTTTTTACGCAACCTTTTGCCTGCTGCAAATACTTCAAATTCGTTTACACTGTTAGGTGTAAAGTCTAATATAAAGAACGATTGCTGATCTGTTGCTGTATAATTGCTAGTTATTACTTCGTCCTTATAAGGCATATTTTTAGCAATACCCATTGCATAGACTGGTGTACCTATATCATATATATCACCTGTACCTGTACCGTGGGTTGATCTTCGAAGTTGGCGAAGTGAATTTCCGTCTATTGCAAAATACTCAATACGCTCTTTTTCAATCCAAATAATACCTGGTTGATTTAATTTTTTATTTGGTTTTTGTAATGTTGTTGTATCATTGACATATATACGCAAATCATTATTATTTAAAGGCTGTGTTAGATATATTCCTTCTGCTGTATCAAAACGCTTGTAATGTGTTCTATTAAGAATATCTTTAAATTGCTTCCATGCAATAACAGGTGTTGCAATTGGTGCTGCAAAGTGAATAATATCAATGTCGTCGCCTTCATTTAGTGTATTATTCAATTGTATTAATTGTGGTGTAGATAATTTATAATCAACTGTTGGTGTTAACAGTTCGCCGTTAACAGCAATCCATATGTACTGTACTTCAATTGCAGGAACATTAAGTATAATTTTACCAGCAGTTAAATTATGATATCTATTAAATTCTGCACCTGAAGCTAAAGTGTTTGGTCTTTCAATATCATAACTAGTACGATGTATATCAACAACATCATGATTACTAAATTGAATAACTTCAACTTTTGTACCTACAACGGGCTCTTGATTTAGTATTAGTTTACTTCCTTCAATTGTGTAACTACCATTTTCTAAGAATATTTCAATTTTATCACCTTCATTTAATAATCCAGGTAAGAAATTAATACTGCTATTACTAATATTAACAGTAAACGAAACATTCCTTGTTAATAGATTACCATTGACATATACAAATACTTCGTCAATATCTATTGACGAAAACGGTACTTGGAATGTTTCCAATCTATAATTTAATTCATTAGCATCTTCAACAACAAACACTCTTTGATATCCTGGTCTTTGAACTTTATTGTCTAACATTACTACTGTAAAGAAAGAACTTGGTGTTTTGTATATTGGAGTTTCAGATAGTATATATTCTTTTTGTCCTATATCTGCAAGATAAGAATCTCTAACTACTCTGCTGTAATTTTGTTGTTCTATATTTGAATATATTTCGTAATCTAAAATATTACCAGCCTCTGGTATATCTGGATTGAATAAGAACTCAACAAATCCGTTTGCGCTTTTTCTTGCAATAACTTCTAATTCTTCTGTAATTTTACCGTTAAGTCTAGTATAAATTTGTAATGTACTTTCCCAAGGTGTTGTTGTTTCAAATGCAATATTAATACCATCTGTAATAATTTGTGAAATATTTAGAATATTTTGTCCAGTGACTCCAATTGTTAAAATATTTAAACTTTGGTTAGCATCAAATGTCTCTTTAAATGTTATAGTAAGCGCCTTGTAGTCTAAAGTATATTTGCTGCTATCTAAAATTTCTCCGTCAAGTTTTACAATTACTGCATCATCGCTACTTGGTAATATTCCCATATTAAACACTACATCAGTTGTATTAGTTATAAATGTTTGATTATATATGTCTCCGTTGCCAGATCCTGTTCTTTCATAAACAGTAATATCAACAGTATCTAATACTTGTCCCGGTACTAGTTCTTCAGGGCCGCCGCTATTAATACTAGTAACAAACAGATCGCCATCAATAATAATATCTTCTGCATTTACACCCTGTGCATTGCCTAAGAAGTCGCCACCAATTAATTGAGTATCGTATGCTGTAGCGTCAGGCAAGAAAGAACCGTCTGAAGATATTTTTCTCACAACAAACCTATCTCCATCAAGTCCAATAATACCAAAGTCTGCCAAGTTAATTAAAATTTGTGTTCCATTGCCTGTAATGCTAGGCATTTCTGCATTTGGATTTGACGGATTACTTGGATAGCTAGGATCATCAATTCTAACACCGTTTCTATAGATATTATAAATTACATCTTTTTCTAATGGTGTTTCAAGTTCAATAACTGTTGTTGAACCATCTGCAACAAAAAGTTGGTCTTCAAAGGTATTATCATAAGTGTCCCAAGTTGATGTATACCATTCGTCTGTGTCCCAACCTGCAGGACCATCAAAGTCAAAACTTCTAACTTCAACGCCGCCATAGTCAACACCAGACATTAGTTGTCCTAGGTCAACACCCGGCATTCCTTCTGTAGGATAGTACCTATGTTTAATCCTATCCTGGGCTGATAGCATAGCAGGATCTTTAAAATATTCAATTCTTATTACAGAATCTAATTCTGGAGGTCTTACAAATGCAATTTGCCCTAGCTGTCTTGTATAAGAAAGGTCGTTATTAGTAACGTTTAAGTATACATAATCATTTCTAAGTGCTTTTTCATCATTAATAAACACTTGAATCTTATTGTTTCTAAGATCCATTGGCCATTTTAAATCAAATTTAGTTTTTGCTCCGGTACCTGTAAACTGCTGTGTTTCTGGTAAGTCAATTACAAAAAATTGACCAGATACTCTGTCAAATTTAACATTGACATTCATTGATCTTACTACTGTATCTCCTATTACTGCATTTAATGAACCAGAGCGGCCGTTATTTGATACAGAACCAGATAGTATAATTTCAGGAGCACTTATGTATCCAGTACCGGGATCAGTTATTTCAATAGATCTAATTTTGCCAGCACCAATGTAGGCTTTTGCTTTTGCACCAGTGCCACCTCCGCCAACAAACGTAATAGTTGGGGCTACAGTATATCCTGCACCAGGATCAAAAATGTTAACTGATGTTACTTTGTAACCAACATTATCTTTCCAATTTTTGTCAGGATATTCGTCAAATCTATCATCATAAATTACTAGTTCATCATCTATAACAGTTACTTTTGCAGGAGTAATCTTTTTAGTATCTCTGTCATAGTATGGAGGAACGTCAAAATCACTAACTAGTGTACGTGTATTATCTGTTTTTTCATAAGAACTTAAATATTCTCTAATACTAGTTGAATATGGTTTTACTTCATTAATATAATCATTATAACTAGGTAGACTATCATTTTGATAAGTTATTTTTTGTTCTAATTCTCCAACATTATGTTTTGCTTTTACAAAACTAGTTTTAAATACCCAATCAACATTTAATTGTTCACTTAGTACATATCGTACACTTGCAAAGAATAATTCGTTATAATGTACAGCTAAATTATCAATAAATAAATTATCTTTTAATGCAGATAAGATATTTCTTGTTTCTTCAACAGGCTCTGTATCATAAAAATTACCATCGTAAGGGTAATTGTCAAATCCTACAAAACTAGAGTTTTTGTTATATATTTTATTATTAAACTGGATAGTACCATTTTCTCTACCAATTGTTTCATAGTCAAAAGTGTAATCTCTATCACCAGTATTATCTACTTTTTTAAGCAATAACCAACCCGCTGTTCCAATTTCTTTTATTTTAATAATATCACCAATTTCGTCATCTAAACTGTAAAGCTGATAGCTTTGATCAACTAAGAAATCTACCTGTGTAAATTGGTTATAACCATCGGCATACCAATCTTCATAATCCCAATATAACGAAGTATCAAAACTTTGGACTTGGATACGTTTCCAAGGAGTAACATCATCTTGTGTATCATAGTGATAAATTGCCCAGCGGCCATCTGCTGTTGAATCAGAACGTACCAGTACACTCAATGGTCTTACAACAATTTGTGTATTGCTAGTAAAATTTTGTCCTGCATTTATAATATCAACTTTTGTAATTTGACCTAAATTATTAATAGTAATATCTAGATCAAGATCTGTTCCATCACCAATTATTGTATAACTTGGGCCATTTCTTTTTGTACTTGTAGTTGGAACAAATGTTAAGTCATTATAACCTCTGCCTGAATTTTGGATTGCAACTCTTCTAACAGATCCGTTATCTGAAACAATAGGAGTTAATACAGCAGTTTCAACTTTAGCAGTACCTAAGAATTGTAAATCTAATTCAGTATCTACAATTCTATCATACAATCTTGTAGATACTAACGGCACTTCTTCTTTTGCGTTGAGTAAGGTAAGGTCAAAATCATCTACAATAACATTGTTTCTTAAAACAATATTTGCACGTTCAACTACTTCTTTTAATGCTTCTTGCCTATTAACAAACCAAGATTGACGTGGTTTAAACAATGTTCCATAACGTTGTTTTAAAGGCAGTGTAAGATCTGGAACTTCTCGTCCTCTGTCATCATAGCCGACTAAACTGTGTATCCACTTTCTTTCAAGATCTGATTTTGGCAGGCTTGTTTCAAGTCCTTCTGACAATATTTGATACTCAAAGTGAATATTTTTAACTTCAGCATCAGACGTATAATAACCAATATTAAGAGCAACATCTTTATCCGAAATAAGACTTTCGCAATTATATAGTGCAAATCTATCATTACTTAGAAGTGTTACGTATCGATATCCTTGTCCCCTTGGATCAGCAATTAGTTTAGCAATATCACTTACTGTTTTAGATCTATTTTCTTTTGCAGGTAATGTAAATTTATCTTTAACCCAGAAGAAATATCTTTCGCTAAACGCACCTGTTTCTTGATTATATACTAGTTTAACAGAATATGCATCATCACCATATTTACTTTTACCACTAATTCCTCTATTTAACCCTACAGGCGTATCTGCTAAACTATCCCATTCGCTAGGTATAACTTCACTTTCTACCCATTCATAAACATCGACACTATACCCAGGCACTAGTGTATTCCAATTATTGGCTTGTAATACTGCATCACCGTGATATGCATCTTTGAATCTTGCTGTACTAATATCCCACCAAACTTTTCCTACATTTTGTTCTTCCCAATTATTAGTTTCGCTAAAGAACTCTGGGAAGTTTGTAGCATTATATCGTGCTAGGTCAATATAAGACTTCCAAGATATTTCTTGATCTGCTTCGCCTACTATCTTTCCTTGAATAGGATCGACAAAGTCTAAGTAAGTTACTAGTTGATTAGTTTTAATGTTATACAAAAATGCATGTTTAATCTTGTTTACGTCAACAACAGGCTGTGGAGATCTAACTACAGACCAAGAATGTGTGCCTTTCTCCATTACATAGTCTAAGAACGATCCCGGATTTGTAGATCCGGCGCCTATTGTTGGATTAGTTGGAAGTCCAACATACACATTATTTTCGTTCATTAACAACGATCTTGCAAATCTTGAGCCGCCGTCAACATCGCTAGTACCAATATACTCTAACTGTTCTGCTTGTAACCAGTGTCCTTCTATATCTTGATACAATGTGACGCTGCCACTGTTTACATGATCTGACAAGAATGTAGTAAAGCCGTCGTCAAATGTAGTTTGCGTAGTTTCGGCACTGTTTTCGTCTAATACATAAGATCCTAAATCAATTGGATCTTGGTATCTGTCAAATCTTGTTTCAACTTTAATATTACCGTTAAAACTAGACACTGCTAAATATTCATCAGACAAAGACACTGCATAACCAAACTGATCGGCAAGTTCTGTACCTGGTCCTGATATTGTTTGTTTTAGTACAAAATGATTTCCATTTGGATCTAGTGTGTAAATGTATACTTTACCAGTATCAAAACCATCTTCATCATTTCCGGGTTCGCCAATTATAAGAGTATTGCCGTCTTTAGATATATCTATTGATATACCCCAGTTACTTCCCGAAGTAGGTGCAACTATTTGCTGATGATATACATATCTAGTATCTTCTAACCTATAAATTAATACTTTGTTATCAGCATCAATAGTAGTGTCAGTTTCAACTGAAATTACTATTACTTCTCCATTTTGACTTACTGCTAGATCTCTAGTAAAATCTATTACATTTTCGCCTAACGGATCAAATAACGCATCTGGATTATCTATAGCACCGCTATATAAAGGATGATCATTTGGAATATGACTTAAATAATTTATTCTATAATCAATTTTTTGCCACTTGTCTCTAAAAGTAGGCACAACATTTAAGATAAATGTTCGCGCTTGATAAAGCTCGCTATTATAAATGACTATATCGCCTATTAAATAACTTTCAGTAGATGACCAAGCACCTCTATATCTTTGATCTTTATCAAGAGCATAATTATATGTGTTTCCGTCTTTATCAGTTCCGTGTTTTAACAGATAAACTTTATCTTTAGAACCGATATAAATTCTATATAGTTCTCCGTCTTGTGCTATTGCAACTTTTTGTCCTACACGCTGACCTACAAGGCCTGTAGCACTGCCTGGAATTGTGTAGGTACTAACTAGATTCCAAGAAGAGTCAGTTCTTGTGTAGATTGAATATGCACCTTCGTTTGTTATATTCTTTAATGTACCTTCGTTGTCAACTGGTGCGTTATACACTAGATTCCAATCATTATTAAGTACCGAAGGAACACTAGCAGGTAAATCTCTACCTGTTTCGGTCTGGTCTTCTTCATAAACCCAATATTCTTTATTTGCAAGTGCAAATACATTTAAATCTGAAAATTCTGCAAGGCCGCCGTAACTATTTGGATGTATTGGAAAATTATTTGACGACGGATGTTCAAGTACTGCTAGTCTACCAGTATCAGGACCGATAGTTGATACTGCTTGTATTTCACCCATTCTACGCTGATTTGGGTTTCCGTTTTCAATAGTATTAAGTATTAGCGAACTTCCTATACTAAAGTTACCTGTTTTATTTTTAATATAAGCACGAGCCTTGTTTACGTTTCTATTTAAGTAATAGGTTACTTCTGCTGATGCTCCAGTAAACTGATCTTCAATTACACTTCCTACTAATGGTTCAAAAAAGTCTTGAAACTGTCCGTCACTGTCAGTGTCAACACCTACTGGTTGACGGTCAATCTGTATAAAATCTATCCAGCCATCCCATAAATCAAGTATTTCGTGAGGGTCTGAATTAATATCTGCAACAACAGAACCTACGTGCAAACTTGCTAATTCAAAATCATACTGAGGATTTTGAGGCTCTATATAAACTCTTATATTTGAACCGACTGAAACACTGTCAAGGGCTTTCGGTAATCTTACAAGCCAACGACTATCAAAAAAGTCTTGTGGGTTTTCGCTATATTCTAAACCTCTATGTGACAATGTTGTGATATATGAAAGATATCTATTAGTATTATTAGGAAAAACAAAATCTAAACTATTATAATAGTATTTGGTATCTCTTAAATCATCACTAACTATCAAGTCTTGATAAATTAAACCATATGCAGGTGTACCAAATGATTTTAAATCACTAAATTCATCTGCATTAATATATTCTTGTGTTTGTATTTTCCAAAAGCCGCCAAGTTGGTTTATAAACTCGTAATTAGGTTGTGTATATTCTCCTATTACATCTTCATCACTATTTCTAATTTCAGCAGTTTTAGGGAAAATACCATTTGTGTCTTTTACATACAACAACATTTTGTCTTGTAAAATAAATACCGACTCAATAATTGCTGCGCCTTGATCGTTTGTAATTGTATCTCCAATTGAAGGAGGATTATTAAATGCTGTTAGGTACAATACATAATCAACTTTTGCTAAAATTTCATGTTTGCCGTTTCCTGTAAATCCGCCATTAATAAAAGTAGAGTTAGGAATAGTATACCCTTCTTCTGGGTTAGTAACATTTAATCCGTTAGGCCAAACTTCTATTGGACTGCCTTCAGATGCTCTATTTAAATTTGTGTAAAGGTTCCATTTTAGTACTATGTTATCGGTTGGCTTAGATGCACGATATTGATCATACGGAGCCCTTACTAGTAAATGGTCAACTACTTGATTTGGAAAATAAGGCTGGCCTTGTAATAGTAAAGTAACATCTCCAATGTCTTCTAACGGAGTTCCAGTATTTTCTTCGGTGGCTTTTGTAATGAAACCTGCTGCGGTTGCTGCTGCTTCAATTGTACCATAACTATCAAAAGTACTATATACCAGTGCGGTTTCTGTTGCTGGAACATCTCTTACTGCTCGCCAAAAGTTTTCTTGATACGAAACAATATCATGGCCTTCATAAGCTGTATCTTGGTCCCATAATCCTCTGTAATGTCCTGAAACATTACTTGCATTCGGTGAACCTACTACTAAAATTTTACCATCTGGCGACATTGCAATGCTTTCGCCAAAGCCTTGTCCTGGGTCCATTGGTGCTGTAGTAAGATCAGGTTTTAAAACATTTAATACCTTAAATTCGCTCTTATAAGTAGGTCGTTGCCAAAGTTCAACTACACCATTATTTGCTACAGAGTTACCTATTGCAATGTTTGCATTTTCTGCAGAAACTGCTATCGAGTTACCATAAGAATTTTTTACAGCAAGATCGTCGTCTTTAACATAATATTCTTTGAAATCTAAGAAACTTTCTTGTTTCTGTAACACAGACCATTTATTATTAGTTCCGTCAATCCACAATTTTTGATCATGCCTTAAATCTTTTTCAATAATTAGATTTGCATCTTGAATATTCGTAGCACGAACACTGCGTAATATTGTTAAGTAACCGTTGCCGCTTTCGTCGTCGATGTTCTGTATAGTTTGTGTAATCCCTGTTCTAACATCTAATTTGTTATTACGCAATCCTTCAATTTGATAAAAACCATCATTTCCTCGACCCAAACTTCTAACACCAATAACGTCTCCAACTTTAAAATTAGTTGCCTTAGTTAATGTAATAGTTGCTAACGGATTAGCATTTGTATCAATAGCATCTGCACTTTCTGCAAACCCTTCGATGCCAACAACTTTATAATCTGATACTACGTGCTGTAATACGTCCCAGTCTTGATCTCTACCAGTAACCCAAATGTATTGATTTGAAGATATTCTATTCACATCAGCAGTTAAAATATCTTCAAGATTTTCTATAGTAAATGCAATATCATCTTCGTTTATATAACCAGAGTCTTTAACTTCTTTGTAGTAGTTGTCTACTATTGGGAAAGGTTTATGATTATAATCTGACGGTCTTGCATTAACTTGATAAGGTAAAATTTTAAGTGTAAGATTAGTATCGTCAATAGTTAAGTCATTTACTAATTCTACTGTTTGAGGTTGTACTTTTAATTGATTTTCATCTATAATATATTCAACTTCTTCGTAACTATCAACAGCACCATACTGGCCAGTTCTTAATGCCCATTCTTCAAAAAACTCTAAACTGTCTTTGTTGTCGCTGCCAAGTGCATCAAAAAGTTTTGTTAGTGCATTGGTTGTACCTTTATCTTGAATAAAACCTTGATAGAATTTATATTGACTTACATCATCATTGATAATATTAGAAAGATATTGACGTTTTTGATATCCTATCAAATGCTGTGCATGTTTCTGTTGTTCAACATCAAAATTGTCACTATCTAAATCGTAAAAATCAGCAAACTGTATTGATCTATAGTCAAAGTTAGGAATAAGTCTTGATTGTGGTCTTTCGTCTAAACGCTCCCAATCTTCAGGAACAAAATTTTCAACGCCTGCTAAGTCTGTCTTTGAAACATAATAAAACTCTTTATACTTAACTAAAGAACCTACACTATAATCTTTCCAAGATTCCCAATCAGTTACTTTTGCTTCATCGTAAATAAATCCAGGTATGTTTAATCCGCCGGTCCAATTGTCACTTCTATATCCCGTGACTTTAATTCTTTCTTGGCGATATCCAGCAGGTCTATCATAAATTACATCATTAAATACTGTTTCATTATCTAACAAAATAACATGTTCAATTTGTACAAGAGGTAGTCTAACACCATAGATACCATCTTCAGAATTTTTTACCGATAAACCAAATTGATTTTCTGAATCTCTAGCGATAGATGTAAAGTTTCTTTGTAAATTTTTGCCATCTGCTTTTACTACACTATAATTATAGAACTTATCAAAGATATCATCAACAACTGTAAAGTCTTTATAAAACTTAAATTGCTGTGCTCCAGGCGATAATGTAAGTACACTATTAACGGCCCAATTTTGTGTAGTCCAGAATAAAAACTCTTTGACACTAAATGTCCAATCTTCAATCGAACCAGTTTCTTTATTGAAATAATCAAAAATAAATCCTTGATCTTTTAAGTACGCTTCATAACCCAATAAAAAGTCTACTACATCTTGGACTGTTGTTAATGTTGTGCCATAAGGGTAATTTAATACACGAGAACTAAACGCTCTTCTTAGCACACCATCGCGACCGCCAACTAATGGCAACTCTGCTATTTTAACAAATTTATCAAGATCAATTGTTGCTCCGCTAATATGACTGCTTGTACATCTATAGAAAAATCCGTCTAAACGCACATTTTGAGATTTAACATATTGTTTACCAGAATTCCAGTCAACAAACTCTTCGCTTATTCCGCCAACATTAATAACAGGATCTGTTGATCTAATAATAGGCTCGAAATAATCAAAAGAGGCTTTTTCTTTATCGTATCCAGAAATTGACCAACCATTAGCTCGTTTTTCAACAATTACACCACTTAATACTGCTGTTGTAACTGGAGCACTCTTGTTTAAAATTATTTGATAATTTTCTTCGGGTACAAAAACATTACCTTCATTTAAAGGTGTTCTTGAATCTAATATTAATTTAAATTTTTCTTTTTCTGTATAACCGCCAACTTTAATAGAAAGTTTATTGTCAATTAATTTTATGTTTTCAATATATGATTTCCATGTAACATCGATATTAGTTGCTAGATAGTTGTAAACATAGTTAACTAAGCCGCTACTTAATACTCTCTCGTTATCATTATACGTATTTGGAAATACTAAATCTGTAGTTCTTATTGGTGTATTACTTTCAGTATACACTAAATGTCCTACTAAGTTACGTTTAATTCTTGAAATATCATAACCAATACCTAGCACTTTTGCAGGTTGATTAAGTATCCAAGATGTAATTAACGCAAACGGATATTCTGAACTTTGTCTCCATGCCGTTTCAACTGGACTATGATCGCCATAAGTAAATTGATTTCTAGTGTTTGATTGTATATAATTTTTAGCATAGTTACTAGTTAAAGGATCAACCAGTCGACCCTGGCTATCCACAGGAAGGTTATTTAACAATCCCGGTCTTTTATATTTAGATTCGACAACAGGTTGTGAATTAGGATTTTTAATAATACCTTTTTCTATATCTTCCCACATTACTAAATTTGAGTTAGTATAAGGTGCTGGGCCATATACTTCAACCCACCAAGTTGGTTCTATTGTAAACCCTAGCATTTCCCAAGGATGTGTATGAGGACGATCTGTATCGTATGCTTCTTTATATACACCTCTCCAAAAACCTGGTAAGGTTGCTCCAGTTGGTGCATTCATAGAAGCAAAATTAAATGTAAATCTGTTAGTTTGCGTCCAAAAATCAATATTAGAATAATCAAGGCCGCCTGCTATATCATTCCACTGAACAAAGTCTGCTGCCATAGCACTGTTAATTTGTTGCCTGGTAAATCCAGTATTCCTTGAAACGCCGCCAACAAAATCGTTTATATCAAAAATATCTTTGTTGTACTTTTGTTTTATATTGTTAAAAATTCGTTTTTCTAAGTCTAAAATTAAGTTGTCTCGAAAATCTCCAAATGCAACTATAATACTTCCATCGTGGCCCTGTATTACTTCTCTGTTAAGGGCTGTTGTAGTATCTAGATATTTTACTGGATGATAAGCAGGGTACAATCCTAACTTAGTAGGTGTTGCAGGAATATAACACCCGTCTGTAGATTCATATTCGTAAATATCAATTTCGTCACCGTTGACTAAATCAATATTAATTTTTACAAACCCTTCATCTGTAAAAACATAATCTTTATCGTGTATTAATTGATTTCCGTTGTGATAAACTAATACGGCTTGCTCGCTCAATGAGTCTAAATTAAATAGTTTAGATAATGCAAAAAATTTACTAGAACTAGGCTGAACTACATAAGATATTCTACTATCCGATCTGTATGGTGCCATATCTGAGAAATAAAATGGCATTCCTTCAGTTTTTTCAGACATCATTTTTTGTAGAACTTTATCTACATGTAATTTAACCGGTCCGTCAAATCCTAAATCTGAAGCAGTTTGTAAAAACTGTCTTTTAAATTTTGCATATTCATTTTTTGAAAATCTAAGTGCTTTAACAATATTTGCTTCTTTGTCTACAACATGGTATAGTGCTAAGTTAATAGGACCACTATGCTTAACAAATCTTCTACCATACTGATCTACATCTCCATAATCTCTTAAAGGTTTTTGTTCTAAAATACTTAAATTTTCTTGTATTGTGTTTACATGATCTAAAACTTCACCTAGTGTAAATGAATCTGGATTTTCATTTAACGGATTTCGTTCTATGTTACTTGCAATTTCATAATATGCATTTGGATTTACTATTGCTTCTTTGCTGTATAATTTAATAACAATATTATCATCAACATTTAAATTATTTGTAAATTGTAGTTTTCTATCATCAGATATTGTATAATCTGTGTTTTCATATTTGATATCATTATTAACAAAAACAATAATTCTATCATGAATGCTTGTAAAAACATTAATGTCAAATTCTTCATTGTCAGTGCCAAGCGAAATATACTGCATTATAGCAGCCTGTTCACTTAATTTATTAGCTGATGTCCAACCATTTTGATAAACAAATTCTGTAACAGAATTATATTTCTTTAAAAATCCTGCTTCTAAATTATAAGTTAAAATTTGATTATCTAAGCTATATTGTATTTGTTCAGTAACTAAAGGAAATTCAAAAAGTATATCTCCTAAATTTTCAATGTTTTTATAAGATAGTCCAAACCCTAATTCTGCATCAGGTGCTTCAACTTCGCTCACTTTATAATTAAAGATTTTAGTGCCTCTAAATGTAGAGTCGGGATATTGAATGGTATCTGCAAAACTAGTACCAGAATGGTCAAACAAATCAAACAACGGTGGCTGATTAGGTTGTGTTTTTTCTTGTGCTAAATGCCATCCTGTTCCGTTAAAATAATAAATTAGTCCGGCATTATCTGTTCCATTCTTAACTAGAACAGTTTCATTTAATACTGGTTCTGAATCTTCAACTTCTAACAAGCTAATAACATTTTCATTATCAAATCTAATTATTTTAACTTCATATATTTTATTGTTTACACGTTTGTCAGTGTCAGCTGTAAACAAAATACGCATTCCGTTTGCAATTGACACGCCGTCAATATTATACCCGGTTGTTTTTTCAATAGTACTAAAAGCATCTGTTGTAATTGTATCAATTAGATCAACATCGTGTTTTGAATTTATACCATAATTAAATAATTTAAGCCCTGCTTCAAATTCAATAATTGGACGACTTGCACGTTCACTTAAATCTATTACAACTTCTTGATTATTATACTTTGCACTTTTTTCTATTATATCTTTATGGAACCATCTATTATAGCGCGACCATGCATTTCTATCTAAACTAGCTCTGTTAACTACAATATAATCTTTAGTTCCAGCATATGCACTAGCATTACCAAATGGTCTACGGTCAAATGGTTCAGAGTCAAATGGTACTAATACATCTCCAGTATATGACGCAGGAATAACTAAATTTCTTTCATCGACTAAACGAATTGACTCGCCGACACCTTCAACATAATATTCACTGTTAGAATATTCTGCAGGTGTTACATTACCTAAAAAGTTAATTTTTAAACCATTAGAAAGTTCTACACCATTAGCACTTTTATAATATCTTTTACCAATAATTTCATTAACGTCGATACTTGTATTTTCAACAATATCAAAAACTTTAATAAAACCACTTGTATTGATGCTTGTACTACTAACGTAATACAAGTTTTCTGGTGCATTAAACGGAACTGTAAATTCTATAGTACCTTCTTCTATATTAATAGGTGGTATTTCGTTATTATCAACATCAAATGCTTTAATTCCGTCAACGTATCTATTACTAGTACTTGTTGCATTATTGTATACACTAGTAACTTCTATTCTAACATTAGGTGCTCCACCGTCTCCTAAATCAGAATCAAAAAATGTAACTACTTCTCCTACAATAAAGTTTTGGCCGCCTTCTATTACTCTAACACTACTAACATTTCCGTCTTCAGTAATAGTTACTTCAAAGGTTGCTAATTCTCCATCTTGTGTAGTAACAAAATCTGTAATTTGATATACGCCAGGAACTCTTAAATTATTCTTTGGAGTTCTAATATTAGTAGATCTAATTTCACCGTTTGATGGTGTCATTACAATATAGTTTCCTTCACTATCTTGTACTAACTTAAACTCAGCGTCATTAAACTTTCTATTAGTTGTAAACGATATAGGATGTCCTTTACAGCGTACTTTAAACTTATAAGTTTGACCTCTATAAAAAGTTAATGAAGGATTTGCAGTAAACCCTGGAGGATCAAACTTATAAACTGTATTATCGTCTTGTACTTCTGTAGTAACAGTAAATTCACTTATTTCACTATCACTAGTACCAAAAATATTTACTGTTTGAGGACCGTTTGGCATCCAATAGTATTCTCTAAAGTTTACAAACTTATCCCAATCAATATTTGGATTCCAAGCATAAAATTCTTGAGATGATAACAAGTTTTGATTTTCATTGTTACCGCTTAGATTTTTTATTTGATTTACATAGTCCGGATAATCGCCGTAGAAATTAACATTTCCTAAATCATCTGTGATTACCGTTGCAGGTTCAAACTGTCTATTTTGTCTTTGTACACTTACATCTTCAATGTAAGTATCTTTGGCTCTATATGCTTTTGCAGTTTTTCTACCAAGATAACCAGTAATCTTTTCAGTTGTTCCGGCTTGGAACAACTGATCAACTGTACTTGATAAAATTTTCTCATTAGTATCGGTTCTAAAGTACTTTGGTAAAAGATTTACACTTTTTCTTTTTGCATTACCGCCTACTGGTAGAGCTGCATCTTCGTTATTTGCCATTACTTAAAAATTCCTTAACTACTCTGCAAACCAATGTTTTGCGTATTTGTTGCTGTAACTACATTTCCTGTAGACGATAATCTACTTGCAGTAACTTCATTAATAATATCAATATCTGCTACAGTTGCAGAATTAATAAAAATCTCATCTGACTCTGAACGTATTTCAAATAAACTACCAAACGCTTGTGTTGGTTGCTTTGGAACAATAACAAATGTTACTAGATCTGGTGCTAGTCTATTCATTACATATGTTGCCAATTCTTGGAAATAAAATGTATCTCCAAAATCCCAATTTTCTAAAGCAAAATACTGATTTATTGCTTCTATACTTCTAGTTTTAAGATCACTGTCATTAATTACTTGATCAGGATTTTTAACTATTTTAAACACACACTGTAAATCGCTTGTAGCTTGTTGGCCAAATAGCGGCTTATATTTTACAGGATGATAAATTACTTCATCACTAATGCTTTTTATTTTATTAAGTGCAGCACCATAGCTTCTAAATAACTCGTCAGGCGACGGAGGTAATGGTGCTGTTGGAAGTTGGTTATCTAAAAATAGTCTATAATTTCTATCATAGTTTTTAGTTAACATATAAACGTCAATTAAGTTACTTGCACTTGGATCTATTCTAGCATTATAATCTGCTACATGTACATAATGGAATTTAAGGTCGCTTCGACCATTAAACGCTTTATAACCTGTTACAGGTACTAATTCAGGAATACTAGCATCAACTTGTCTAAAATAGTCGCCATCTACAAAATAAATTATTTTACCATCTACATAAGAACTTAAAGGCTGTAAAGTTTCAAAGTCTGGATTGTCTGCAATAGTTTTTGCTACACTTACTAAACTAATATTTTTCTCTTTGTAATTAATATATCTGTAATCGTCTGTACCAGCTTCTGTTCTATACTTTTCTAAAATAACATATTGATTAGGATCAACAGACTCTGTAAAAATTTGAGGATCGTCAATTACGCCATCTTCGTCTTCATCTTTAAAAGTAACTTCTATTTTTGTACTATCTACATAACCTTCTTTGTCTCTATATTCTTGCATAACTTCCCAGTTATAATCTTGAGTATATGCTTGAGTTGAAAAAGGTTGTGGATTGATATTTAAAATTGAAATTTTATCTTTAACTATTCTTCCAGTTCTTGAGTCATAAATTTTATCACTACTATCGTAATAGAATCTTATTTCACTATCGCTTTCAAATACATATCGTAGTCCTCTGTAAGTAATAGTATATGTTTCGCCATTAGTTTCAAATAAAATTAACCAACTAGCATCAATATTTGCATTTGAATTATCGCCAGCAAAGCCATTGCTAAACGGACTTACTTGATCAAGATTAGATGCTTTAATAACTCTCCAAGTTTGTGTAGTATCGTCGTATCGTAAACCAAAATTGTTATATGCAAAAATTTGATCTATCATTTCAATCTTAACATCGTCAAGAAGACTATTAGCAAGTCTTGGTCTAACTTCTGCTAGTATTGCTCCTTCTGGTATTTTGTCAGCAAGTGCAATCGGTCCTGTTGTAGTTGATAAGTTTGTTGTTAAACCGTTGCCAGCAACAGCAAGTACCTTAGTCCAAATATATTTTTTAATTCCGTAATAACCAGTTGAAGTTTCATTTACTAAAGTGTTGTCTGATGAAAATATTTTACCTTCAGGTGCAACAAATTTTACAGCAGTTCCTGCTTCAACATAACGAAGTGTGTTAGATGTAAACGAACCAACATTAAAGCCTTGTCCATCAACATCTTCAAAAAATCCTGTATATGTATTAGTATTTTCACTTACAGATTTCCAATATACTCCTAAGTCTAAAGTCAGAATTTGAGTAAACTGATCTAAATAAAAATGTCTTACTCGCCTATTATCTAAAATAGGCTCTAGTCTATTAATAATAACACCTTCAATGTCTGTTTGAGTTTGGAATGTAAAACTTGTTTTATCAGTAGTATATTCTTTGTAAATTATGCCGTCGTTACCATATAAATTAGTGCTGGAATATTTTCCAGTTGAATCGATTAAATCAAAATATCTTGATATTCCACTAGCAATTCTATTAACACTTTTAACTTTTACAATGTCTTGACTTATTCCTAATGGTGCAACATTATAATCTTCACCTGTAATCATTCTATTCTGTGTATAGTATGTTGCTGGCGCATTTTGTTTAATACTTAAATTGCTTTCACTTGCTGCACTATTAGATACAGAAGTTTGTAAGCTCATTGTTATTGTTAGCTCTTGAACTCTGCCTGATTTGCTTAGATATGGAATTGTTATTGAGATATTTGTTAAAGCAGTAGGAGTAATTACCATTCCTCTGTTTTCGCTTATTCTGTAATATACCCTAAAAGATCCTTTTGGCAAATTTCCAAAAACACCATCTGAAAATATTATATTAATCCTATCATCTATTCTTGTTAGAACGCTATAGATATCTCTAATCTTTTTATTAATACTATTATAGATAACATTATTACCTTCAACTGCCTCTACCTTTGTCCAAAAGTCTGCTTCGTTATTATTTGAATCTAATTTATAAAGCCACACATCTGAATCATTAATATTAGTTGCATCAATAGCAACTGATTGATTTGGAACAGGCTGTGTAATATCAAATTGACCGTTTTCTAAACGACCTTGTCTAAAGTGAGCAAAAAAGCCAGAATTTGAACTACCTGGTCCTTGTGCATCGTCTCTGTAAATAAATGCAAAGTTGTTTCCAGGAATTGGTGGTTCTTCTTGTATATTTCCATCGTCAACGTCTGTTGAAACAATTTCAAAGGATGTACTTCTGCCTTCTACAGGCTTGTCAAAACTAAAAACCGGTACATCTGTGTTTGTACCATTTACCCTATATTGCTCTGTAATAATACCAGCAACTGTATCTTTTTTATTTGGACGGCCAAACACTCCATTTACAGGAAGTGCAGTGTTTAAAACTTTAATGAACTGTTCATACCAATTTGTATTAGTACTATCATTCCATAAAATTGTTTGACCTTGTAAATTTCTACCATTAGAATCTATTATATCTTCAGTTGTACTAACACTTGTAAATTTTAATAGTCCGTTTGCTGCTTGATTTCTACGAGGATTGTAATTAAGCAAACGTGCTAGGCGTAGTACGCTTTCTCTACGCTCTGCAAGTTCAAGGAAGTTTTCTCTAGCATTTAGGTCGATACGGAAAGCAAGGTTTTGGCCAAGGAAAGCAATAAGGTCAATTAGTGCTAGATATTCACTGCTTTCGATGTAATCGTTAAAGTCTTCAGGATAGTTAGTCCTAAGGTAATTGATCATTGTTCGACGTAGATTGTCGAAGTCATAAGATTGAAAATCTGCATTACGGAAAGTTTGGTATACTCGTTTCCAATCTTCCGCAACTAGTAATCTATTCTGTCTATCTGTTGCTGACATGTGCTTTCCTCGTTATAATGTATTTATTAAAATTAAAATGTGCGTATATAACTTAGGAAAGTAATCCGTTGTTTTGATCAAACTGTAAACGCATAGTTTCTGCTATGCTGTAATTTAAGTAAACTAACACACATTCTATTTGTATTCCGCTTTCGTATTCATCTACTATTACTTGATCAGCTTGTACTCTTGGATCGTAATTGATAATATCTTCTACATTTTCAACAATAGCTGCTTTGAGACTTTCTGTTAATGGTTCAAAAATAACGTCCCAAATAATTGTTCCAAATTCTGGTTGTTCTAGTTTTTCACCTTGTCGTATATGAAAATGATTTATAATATCTTGTTTAATAACTGCAATGTCATATAATTTAACACTGTCATTTTCTGGATTAACTGTGCTGATTGAGCGATATGTAGCAGATGACTGTGGCTTTTGTTGACTTTGTGGAGTATCAACAACTACACGCTTATATAAATTTTTCTCTAAAGTGCTCATATCGTATTTACCTTAAACAAGTTGCCCAGTTTGTTTAGTGTTTCTTAGTGCTGCTACTAGTTCAGTTGTTGATATTAATGATTTATTTAGACCATCGCCTGAATAGTAACTTTCGCCTGGATTGACCAAACGTTTCGCTCCTTGTGTTCTATTAATAACTGGCATACTTGCCCATTCTTGTGCAATTGATTTAGCCATCGATGCTTCAGACTTTGTACCTCTAATAAAGTCATTAAGTCCTCTACGGCGTAAAGATTCTGTAGCAAGTTTATCTTGGTTTACTGGACTGAATAAATCTGTTAGTGACAGTACTCCGTCGTCTACTAGGCCGCGCAATGTTCTTCTAATATATTGATAACGTCCTGCTGCACTACTTGCAGACCCTGCTGCAACACTTTCATCTTGCCAATCTAATACTTCTTGCACTGTCATTTGTGTAATTGGTTTATAAGGTTGTATTCTTGAACCACTATAGACAGTATTATACCCTGAACTTTCTGCATTACCAATAACATCTAGCAAGTTTCCGTATGCTCCAACTGCTGAATAATTTGCAGGGGGTGCTGAACCTGTTGAGCTACTACCAGTTACTGATGTTGTGCCGCTTTGTGCTGTTGTTGTTCCTGTTGATGCTGCATTACCAGCACCATTTTCAAATCCTGAAGTGTTTAAACTCTTTCTAAATGTATCTGCATTAAATCTCAAAGTTTGACTAGTAATAGGATACACATTTAGAACGTCTGTTTGTTGCGGTTTAAATGATAATGCATCTAAATTTTCATGATGTGGCCAAGGTTCGTGACTTGGCATGCGTTTTACTATAGATGTAACATCTGACGAAACTTCGGTTCCTGGTGTTACTTTAGGAACAATATGCGTATTCAATGGAACTACTGGTGTTGCATCCTCTGCATCTGTTGCTGCTGAACCTGCACTAGACGATCCACTATTTAAGTTAATATCCGAACTACCATCTATTTCAACATTGCCTCCGGTTGCATTAATATGAGTTGCGCCGCCTGTTGATGTTAGGTATGATGTTTTACCTACTAAATTTAGATTAGTGTCAGTATTAATAAACATGTCGGTTGCTGATCTAATATGTCCTTGGGCATCTGCTAATACATAAATGTTTGCATTTGTATGATGATGTATATCACCTTCAACTAATGTTTTTTGATATCCTGTTACTTTTGTTTCTTGATATCCAAAAACTTCAGTTTTCATGTTACGTTCAACAAGTATGTTTGTATCATACTTGCTTTCTATTTGTACGTTTCCGCTTGTGCCGTTTTCGTCTTGGCCGTTAGTTGCTCTTGCACTTGCTCTTATATTAACATTTCTACCGCCTTCAATATTAACATCTCTATCAGCAGTTAAATTAATATCAGCATCACTATGAATACTAATACTATCTGAACCGTAAATATCAATTTTACCGTCACTAGTTAATTCTACCCATGCAGTTCCGCGAGCGTTACCAATGTAAATAAAATCTTCTGAATTATGCATTACAATTTGATGGCCAGTTCTTGTTCTAAAACGCATCAACTCGTTGTGTAAGATTGTGCGATCTCCGCCTTCTTCACCAGCTTCAACATTTACATAATCTGGTGGACCTTCACTTGCATGTGTTTTGCGTACTAAAGAATTATCGCCATCGTCCATTACAAAACTAGACCCGCCGAGTCTATTTACAAAAACACTTTGACTTCCTGGTCCAGATGCTAGTCCTCTTAAAGCGCCATCGCGCTTATCAACAGGGCCTGGTGTGCTTATGCCAAAAACACTGCTCGGTACTTCTCTTCTTGCACTCGATGTAGTAGTGCCTCTGTTTTCGTCTTTTAAAAGCCCTTGTATCTCTAAAACTTGTGTAAAATCTTTGTTGTAAGGCTTTGGAAACTTTGTAGGATCTCTTGCTTCGCCTTTTTCAATAAATTTATTGTATTCACCTACAGGTAATTTTAGTCCTTGTACATTGTCAGGAGTTGCATTTGTTGTAATGCTTGTACTTGCTCGGCCATCAGGAACCATAAAGTTCATGTGTTTGTCTTGTACACAACCAATCCAATAACCTTGCGATATATCACCTTCGGCAAATATAACTAAAACTCTTGCACCAGGATCAGGCGGTACAAACCACATGCCATAACTTTTTTGCGTACTTGCATAACCATCATTAGGAGTTGTATGATTAGGGTTAGTTACTCCGTAAAACGGACTTAGATATTTTACAGTAATACTAGTTCCTAATCTATTAGGTATAGAACCTGAACTAGTATTTTTAAGCAGGTCTACTTTTAAACTGCCCATGTAATGTGGATCAAGGTTACTAACTACAACTGCTTCATACGGACCGGGTCCTATGCTACGTTCTAATTTTTCTCTATTTGTTCTTCTACTTTCGCCTGACATTAAGCTATATTCCTTGGATCATTTGCATCTGGATCTTCATCTGTTGACGCTACTTGTGTTTGTGTTGTAGTAGGACGATACTCGGCGTTATACCTTGCTAACGTTGCTAAAATTTTATCACCTGTATTAAAGTTATATAAGTTATCATTTGTTTCTGTTGGCAAATATGGACGTAATGCATCTCCAAGCCCGCCAATAATTTGATTAGTATTAACAAACGATGCTTGTGTAACAGGTACTGTACCAGATACTGTAGGTCTTGCTTCTTGTGTTTGTTGTGCTGCTGTCTTTGGAGTACCATCTGGATTGTGTGTTTGACCATAACGTTGCTGCCAGGCCGCTAGATCCCTTCCTTCTAAACCAAAGGTTGATTCAACAGGCTGTAAAGGTGTTGTTCCTTGGTTTGCTGCAACTTCTGTATCTGTTGCTGTAGTTGATGTATTCGTGTTTGTTTGTGCTTGAGGTGGCTGTCTCGACTGTCTTAGTATTGCATCATCATAGGTAGTGTTTGCTTCTTGATCAGGTGCTTTTGGAACTAGTCCGTTTCTTGGCCAATTAAGTGTTCCGCCTTCCGCCTTAGCCGCTGAAAAATGCATAGCATCAATAGAACTTTTCCAGTCGCCGCCCCATCCTAATCCGTGTTTTTTTGCAAGTTTTGCCATTTCAGATCCTGTGCCAGCTTCTGGCATATCTGTAGGTTCATAATTTGGAGCAGGTGCCGGTCTAGGTTTAACATATGCATTATCAGTTGCATTGATATCTATAGCAAGTCCACTAGCATGATAACTTGGTCTGCTAGAGCCTATAGAATTTCTGTCTGCATAGCCGCCGATTGATCTTATTTCATAACCATAAAAATCCTCAAGCTCCCAAATAAGATTTTGAAACTGTTCTGAAACAATTTTAGCAACTTGTACTGTTTTTCCACTTCTAGTTTTAATAGTAACTAGTTCCCCTTGTTCTTGAGATTCAAGAGGTCTTGATATTGGATTAGATGCTCCAGGTGTAGTCCTTTCACTAGGATCTTTACCAATTCTTTCAGCTAATGGTCTATTGTTTGGATTTAGTGACTGTGCTTGAGGATTTTCCATCATAACTTTTGCAGTACTAATCCCATCTGTACTTTGATTCTTTCTACGAATCATTTTTAATGTTTGAGTAAATTTATTTCCTGATATTGCTGTTGTAATTTGAAGTACTTTGTACAACCCACTGAAACTATCTACAGGAATAGTATCTCCTGGAAATTCCATCATACCAGTTTGACTACTATAATCAATAGGAGTTCTAAAATTAACTAGTACATCTACTTCACTTCTTTGATGATCTATACTTCCGTCTGCTGTAATATTAATACTAGGTCCTTGTGCCGCAGTATAATTTCCTAAGCCGCTATCCGGTATAAAATACGGATCTCCCCATATTTCCATTTCAGCTGTAATTAAATCTACATCACTGTTTAAAAGTGTATTGTGTAATTGCCTTGCTAAATTAGTTGCTGCTGTTGCATTAAAATTATTACTTGTAAAACCTAACGACGATACTGATTGTGTTTGTCCTTCTGGTATTCCGCCAGGTGTAGTATCTTGTGTTTGAGTAGGCTCAGGATTATCTGCAACTGATCCGTCTCTAGAAGCGTTTTGCTGAGATCCTCCTAGCTGATTTAAATCAGCTCTAAATGCTTCAAAAAATGCTGCATTAAATTTAACATCAAATCCTAAAACATCTGTATTCTTTCCGCTGTAGATATAATTGTATGATTTTGGTGCTTGTTTTGCTAAATCAATATTACCTTTTACAGTTTTATTAGGCGAGCTAAATTGAGAAACATTAACATCATACCTAACTACATCATAAACATAAATTTTAGCAGATTTACCTGTTACATTTTCAAAATCAGGATCTTCAATAATATAAACTTTTGGTTCAACTTTAAACCAAGGTATATTACCTTCTTGATTTACTAAATTAAGTGCTGTTTTCCCGTATGTACTAACCAATATAATTTCTTCAATGATCTTAGTTATTGGTGTTCCTTGATTGAATTTAAAAGTTCTGTTAGTATCACTAATAGTTAATTCTATACCATCACGTAAGTAAACTTTCTTTTCTTCGTCCCAAGTATACAAACCTAAACCAAACGGAGAGTCACCCCTAGCATTTACCGTATCTAACATTGTTGATGCACCAATAGGGTTTAGATCGCTAACTGCACTACCTCTTAGTACACTTAGTAAACTACTAGAATTATCATCTAATCCAATACTACTAAAAAATTCTGTAATATTTCGAGAAGCTGCATCACTAATATTAGCCCCTAGTCTTGATGCTACAGATTCTCTACCTGTAGTTGTTGCTGAATTTTGTGCATTTGTAGCAGATGCATTAAGTGATGTAGATCCTGAATCTCTTACACTAGGGAATCTAATAAGATAAAAATCACTAGACGGCATTCCTGATGCTTCTGCTACTTCTTGTAATTTTTGATTTAGTGCTGTTGATAAACTTTGTTCACCTGCACACAAAGCTTCAAAAACATTTGCACCTGTGATTTCAATTGAATCTTGTATGTTCATTATTTCATTCATTAGTGCAGATTCATTCCAAGGAATACAATTTATAGTATATGTAGATCCTCCCTTTTCAACATCAAATTCTACAGACATTAATTTAAACGGAATTTTTCTATTTGAAAATTTAATAGGTTCTGCTGTTCCGTCGTCGTTCCATCCAACAAAATCAATTTCTAGCATGTATGGTGCTTGAAGATAGTTTTGGAATCCTGCTTGAAATGCTGAGGCTTGCAATGCTTGTAAAAACAAGCCCATAGAATATGGTTCTTGTACTTGGAAGGAAAACTGCATTGCTTGTGCAACGCCTGCTTGTTTTGATGGTGCAATAACTGAGTCTAATTCAAAATTATCTATAAAATATTCTAAGTTGCCGGCTTCTTTACCAAGAGCATCATATGCTGTTTGTATTCTTTTATCGTCTATGCCACCGCCGCCGGATCTTAAAATTGTATAGTCAGCACCCTCTACTTTATATGTTTGTACAGGATTATTGATACTTTTTGCAGATAGTACGCCAAGAGTAAAGATACAATTATAACTTGCATATTTTTCTAATTGGTTTTTTATAACAACACCGGGTCCTGGAGAAGGGTATGTTTCTAACCGTGTAGTTTTGCCTATTTGTGAATATTGTTGCATTGTGGTTTGTAATACGGTATCTAGATCTTTTATCGGTGTTGTAAGAGAATTTAATTCTCCGTAAACATCTTCAATAGCAGCGGTTGCTCTATCAGCAAAGTTTGCTAATGTTAATGCTGCACCAGGAACAATATTCTTAACATAGTCTTCAATTGCTGCTCCAGCAGCAGTACCAAAGCCATTTGCAAATTTGTTTAATGATGAAGGAAAGATATCTGCAAACTCTCCTGTAGCAGATGCAAACTTTGACGTTAACCCTGCTAAATCATTTCCTATTTTTCCTGCAATGTCACCGTTAGCAAACTGATTTTCTAAAACTTTTATACTAGACGAATAATTTGCAACAGATGCACTAAGTCCTTTTGTCAAAGGATTAAAATCAAGATCTTGAATAGTGCCAAACGACTCTCCGGCTGCTGAAGTTATTGCGGCTGCTTTATTTTGGATTACCTTTCCAGGATCGAGCATTTATTAAACTCCTAGTACTTTTTTCAATTTATCAGGTGACGGTAAGTATATTTCGGTACCAGCAACAAAATCAAAAACAGGATCTTTTATAGTATCCATATTTCTTTGTGCAAACACCCACCAAAGTTTAGGCGTTCCGTAATAATCATATGATAATAAATCAGGTCTATATGTATATTGTGTCTCAATAACATATTTGTTATCATCGTCACTTGCCGGAACAGGACGAATTCTTAAAATATCAAGAGCACCTTGTCGAGTATATCCTGTTTTGTTCCATGGACTTGTTGTACTATATGCTGGCATTAGATAAATCCTTGACCGCTATTTAGATATTGTCCGTCAACAAAGTTTTGTAAACTAAATTCTGATACTCGTCTTCTTGAGTATGTAGGTTTAAGTGTTACAGATATTTGACTTTGTGTTGGTACCCAAGTTGTTCCTGCATTGTTGTAAGTTGTTGGAATTCCTTGGTCATTTTCACCTTCTATTTTTACAGCAAGAGGAGTTGCAACATAATCAACATCTGCCGGTAGGTCAACTGTAAAGTTTGCCACTACACACGGCACTCTATTAAAAACATAATCACCGTAACCAGTTAATTTAACCGCTGGAGGGGGTGCTCCGGAGTCGGCACCATTTCCATAAAACATTTTTGTTACACTTCTAAGATAATGAACACATGCTACCCAATATTGTCCTTCTTCGGCATTTTCAACATTAAATTCGCCAGTAATTACTATATCGTCAGATGAACTGTGATCGTAAATTTGGAACGGATAGTTAGTATGAACAGGCGATAGACTATTATAGTTTGCAGAATGACTAACAATAATAGTCGGAGTGTACGGAAAACAGAACCCGCCGGTTTTTAGCAACGGAGCAATTAATTGTGCGCCTCTAAGCGATGGTGGAATTTCAAGTTTTACACGCCAATCAGTTTCTTTGGTTGCTTTGCTAAAAGATGCTGATGCAGTTGACTTGACTTGTCCTGTGTCACTTTTAGGAAGATTGACTCCTCTGTTTGCTGAATTAAACCCAAATGCACTAAAAAGCTCAGATGCAACGTTGTTAACAGCTGAATCAATAAATCCAACACCTGTTCTTAGATTATCACCAACAAATTGCTGTACAGACGCTTCGGCTTGCTGTATGTCATTTGCAAGTCCTGTAATTGTCCTGCCTATGGATTTTGGATCAAAAGTCGCCATAATCATATCTCCTATTATACTTATTTAGTTGACATAATTAAGTATGTAGTTTATAATATGTTTATAATTACTGGAGAAACTCAATTGAGAAAACGAAATTATCTAAACAACAAGGATATCTTAGCAGAAATACATAAATCAAAAAATACGTATTGCAGTTACATTGATCCTGATCACGCACAGTTTGACATTATTTTAGACGATATTGACAAAATTAACATCCGAACTATTGCTGAAGCAAAACGAAATAAAGCAAAGCGATTAAGCACAGCAGACTATGAAGAAAGACGCATGGCTGGCGAAAAAGTAAAGCAAGCTGAATGTGAAGTCGACTATAAAAAAATTACTAAAGAAGAACTAATCTTTAGAGTTATGACATTTGAACACATTCCTGAAGAGCCTGGTCGTAAGAAAAATCCAAAAACTATAGCTGATACTAAAGTTAAACTTAATTTTCCGCCTTTTAAACACTACAAGTTTAATGACAAAGACGAACTTATTTGTGTTGGAAAAAGTCACTGGGAAGGTGGCATGGAAAACGGGGCGTTTAATCACAAGCACGGAAAAGCAACTGACAAACTTGCTACTATGTGGTTAAAACTTGTTGACCGTTATGCTACTCGCGGCAATGTTCGTGGATACACTTATAACGACGAAATGAAAGGACAAGCAATACTTCAGCTTGCACAAATAGGACTACAATTTGATGAATCAAAATCTAATAATCCTTTTGCTTATTACACTGCCGCTGTTACTAACAGTTTCGTACGTGTCATCAACATTGAAAAACGAAATCAAAACATTAGAGACGATATTCTCGAAATGAACGATCTAAACCCAAGTTACACTAGACAACACCAAGGAGAGTGGGAAGCTTCTGTTAAACGTAATGAAGAAGCAAGTCAGTCACCATTTGTAGGTACAAAGGCAAAAACCACTTGACATCTGTGCTTTTTGACCTTATACTTAGTGTGAATAATAGAGGAATCTGATTTTGTTTAAAAAAGCAGCAGTGTTTACAGACATCCATTTTGGACTAAAAGGCAATAGTCGTATACATAACGACGATTGTGAAGAATTTATAGACTGGTATATCGAACAAGCAAAAGAAAATAACTGCGAAACTGGTATATTTTGTGGTGATTGGCATCACAATAGAAACAGTCTTAACCTTACTACAATGGATGCAACTATACGTAGTTTGGAAAAGCTAGGCAAGGCATTTGATAATTTTTATATGTTTGTTGGTAATCATGATTTGTATTACAAAGACAAACGTAATGTAAGTTCAACTATATTTGGCAAACATATAGAAGGCATTACATTTATAGATGAAATTGTAGAAGAAGATGATGTTGCACTTGTTCCTTGGCTTGTAGGCGACGAATGGAAAAAGATTGAGAAGATTAAAGCAAAATATATGTTTGGTCATTTCGAACTTCCTAGTTTCTATATGAATGCAATGGTGCAGATGCCAGATCACGGCGACTTAAGGCCTAAGCACTTTGTAAATCAAGAATACGTTTTTTCTGGTCATTTTCACAAACGTCAAAAGCAAGGAAAAATACATTATATAGGTAATGCATTTCCTCACAACTATGCTGATGCAGGTGACGACGAACGCGGAATGATGATACTAGACAGAGAAAATAATAAAGAACCAGAATATCTTAACTGGTGGAACTGTCCTAAGTATCGTACAATTAAACTATCAAAACTAATTGACGAAGCAGATACATTTATTAAACCAAAAATGTATTTGCGAGTTGAACTTGACTTACCTATTAGTTATGAAGAATCTAGTTTTATTAAAGAGACATTTATAAAACAATATAATTGTCGCGAAATAACACTTATACCGCAAAAGCAAATCGAAGAAATTACAACAGACTTAGACATTAGTGCGTTTGAATCAGTTGATCAAATTGTAGCAAGCGAAATAACAGAACTTGATACAGAAAATTATGACAAGAAGATGTTATTAGACATCTATCATAGCCTAGAGAGTTAATGAATGATACGAATTAAAGATCTAACTGTTAAAAATTTTATGAGTGTGGGTAACCAAACTCAAGCTGTAGACTTTAACAAAGACAACTTAACATTAGTACTTGGTGAAAATTTAGATCAAGGCGGAGACGACAGCGGTTCACGTAACGGAACTGGTAAAACTACAATTATCAATGCACTAAGTTATGCATTGTACGGTCAAGCACTTACTAATATTAAAAGAAATAATCTAATCAACAAAACTAACAGCAAAGGAATGTTAGTTACCTTACATTTTGAAAAAAATAATGTAGACTATAGAATTGAACGAGGACGGTCTCCTAATATTTTAAAGTTTTATGTGAACAACGAAGAACAAGAAATGTTAGACGAAAGTCAAGGCGATAGTAGAAAAACACAAGAAGAAATTGATCATCTTCTTGGTATGACACACACAATGTTTAAAAATATTGTTGCTTTGAATACCTATTCTGAGCCGTTTCTTGCAATGAGACAAAACGATCAACGTGCAATTATTGAACAACTTTTAGGTATTACAATATTATCAGAAAAAGCAGAATTATTGAAAGATAGCATACGTAGTACAAAAGAAGCAATAACAGAAGAAACTCTTAAAATTGAAGCAATACAAACTGCTAATAGTAAGATTGAATCTACTATCGATAACCTTAAGAACAATCAACGTGCATGGGGTGCAAAACAGCGATCTGACATTGAAAAACTAGATAAAGCAATTAGTGAACTAGAACAATTAGACATTGATACAGAGTTAGAAAACCACGAAAAACTACAAAATTGGAATGAACATAACAATACTATTTCGGCTCTTAAAAAGGAATTAAGTACTCTTGAGCCGGCACTATTACGTGCTGATAAATCTGTTGAAAAAGTTAAAAAAGACATCGCAGAGCTTGAAGATGCAGTGTGTTATACATGCGGTCAAGAACTACATGCAGACAAAAAAGCAGAAATTGCTGAACGAAAAAGCCAAGAACTTTCTGACGCTATATCTTATCAAACAGAAGTTTCAGAAAAAGCATCAGAAGTATTTGAAGCATTAAGTGAAATAGGTGAAATTAACGGAAAGCCACAAACTTTTTACGAAACTGCAAAAGAAGCATATGATCATAGAAACAACGTAGAAAACTTACGCAGTGCTTTGATAAGTAAAAACGAAGAAGTAGATCCTTACCAATCTCAGATTGATGAATTAAACGAAAGTGCTATTCAAGAAGTTAATTGGGAAAATGTAAATCAATTGACTTCTTATAAAGAACATCAAGAGTTTTTGTTGAAGTTACTTACTAACAAAGATTCGTTTATTCGCAAAAAAATTATTGATCAAAACTTAGCATACTTAAACAATAGGCTTACATACTATCTTGATAAATTAGGCTTACCACATCAAGTACTATTCCAAAACGACTTAAATGTTGAAATTACACAGTTAGGACAAGACTTAGATTTTGATAATCTGTCACGTGGCGAGCGTAATAGATTAATATTAGGTTTGAGTTTTGCATTTAGAGATGTTTGGGAATCATTATATCAAGGCGTAAACTTGCTGTTTATTGACGAATTAATAGATAGCGGTATGGATACAGCGGGTGTAGAAAATGCACTCGGTGTTCTTAAGAAAATGGGTAGAGAACGAGATAAAAATATCTACCTAATTAGTCACAAAGACGAACTAGTAGGTAGAGTTAATAATGTTCTAAAAGTTATTAAGGAAAACGGTTTTACTAGTTACGAAAATGATGTAGAAGTTGTAGAATGAAAAAACTTAGAATAGGAACTCGAGGCAGTAGATTAGCATTAGCATATGCCAAAATGGCATGTGAACAATTAGAATGCGAAACAGAAATAGTTGAAATTACAACGCCTGGTGATATTGATACAGAAACTCCTATTTACGAAATGGGCGGTAAAGGTGTTTTTTGTAGCACAATAGAAAAAGAACTATTAGAAGGCAACATCGATGTTGCTGTTCATAGTTTAAAAGACATTCCTGGTGAAGAAACTGAAGGACTATCTATTTCTGCTACTCTAAAAAGAAATAGTCCGCACGATGTTCTTGTTGGCAAAGTCAGTTATAACTGTACCATAGGAACAAGCAGTCCTAGAAGAACAGCACAACTATTAGATCATTACAAAGATTTAAGAATATCTATTAAACCTATTAGAGGTAATATAGATACAAGATTAGAAAAACTTGACAACGGAGAATATGATGCTATTGTAGTAGCAGAAGCAGCACTGCAAGCATTAGATATAAGACGTACAACTGTTAAGATTCCAATTATCCCTGCTGTAGGGCAAGGAATAATTGCTTTACAAACTAGAACCAACGATATAGAAACAATAGAAATAGTTAAAAAGGCAAATCACGACAAAACATTTAGGCAAGCACAAGTTGAAAGAGCATTTTTAAAAGGCATTGGCGGCGACTGTCATACAAAAATTGCTGGTTATGCAACCGGCACTAATCCAATTACACTAAAAGCAATGTATTATGAATGATGATATACACGATCAGTTAGTACAAGCATATTTAGAATACTTCAAAGCTAATGAAAAGTTTGAAGCACGTAATTCTGTAAGGACACATGCCGAAGTCCGTAGGTACTTACGTTTAATGAGATCTTTAGCAAAAGATCGTATGGACGAAATACACACATACCATCGGGCTAACAAAAGAACCAGAAAAGATAAAAATAAAAACTAGGCTTCGGTAAGTAAGTTCATGCAGTGGACTTATGAAGGCAAAGTAATAGAAACAATACCAGACGAGTATGAAGGCTTTGTATATCTCATAACCAATCTTAAAACTGGGCAAAAGTATATAGGCAAAAAACTAGCCAAATTTAAAACTACTAAACCACCACTCAAAGGCAAGAAAAATAAAAGACGTGGATATAAAGAATCAGACTGGCGTGACTATTGGGGTTCGTCTGATAGACTCAATGCTGATGTTACTGCACTAGGCCCAGAAAACTTCACAAGAGAAATATTATACCTATGTAAAGGTAGAGGCGAAATGTCCTACATAGAGGCAAGAGAACAATTTGACCGCCGTGTATTAGAGAGCGACGAGTATTACAATGGAATTATTAATGTTAGAGTTGGCGGATCAGACAAACTTAGGAAAGCACTTTTAGAACATGGCGAAAATCAATCACGAAAAACGTAACCAATACGATAAAATTGATCATTACCATTGGGCAAAAGAAAGAAACAAAATACAAGATAAAAAGTGGAAAAACTTTAAACTTGAAAATCCTAAAGAAGTTCAAATAAATTTAGGCAAACATGAAGATCACAACTGGCAAGTAATGAAAGGTCCATTTGGACCACACGCAGGCAAAATAATATGTAACGATTGCGGAGGCAAATTTGTTGCATGGTTACCTAAAGGCTTTTAATTACAGCACATAAGGTTAGCGGGCCAGTTTAGTAATACCGCTGTGGAAAAAGCATCCGTATAGGAGCACACGTAACATACTATGATTATTCCCTGAGGAATATTGATTGGTATAGATTGATTGCTGTCAATCGAAAAACTGCACATTACACATAAAAACCGTATGCACTAGGAACGAAGCAACGGGTAAAAATATAGTGTATTAGCTATAATTTAGAATTATTGCTTATAAGCTATATTTTGATGTCGACGTAGGTTGGGAAAGGTCAGAGCCCATTGTGTAGCAGAAAACACCTACTTCCAAGTCTCGGCTGGTGGCGAACTCACATGAAGCTATTTTTGAGACAGGCTGGAACCGTAACAGGTTCCGTCTGACTGAAACAATCTACATGAAACTTAAACGTTATTACTTCGTAATAACGAGTTTCATATAATATATCACTTCTATCACACATAATTTAAATACGAAGTAAACAGTTTGAGCGATAGCGAAAACTTGTTTCGTGAAACGAAACATATAAATATACATAATAAAGTTTTAAGGATTATTCGCATGAAGATAACTGACATATTAATTGAGTCTGACGTTAAAGCCGATCCAAAAATAGTGGATAAATTTGCTGGAGTAAGTGATAGCCAAAGATCTTACTACATATATCAATGGGCAAAAGAAAAAGGCATTGATTCAGATGAAGCAATGCAACTAGCTGGATATAAGCGTGGTGATTATATGGGCGCAGGATCTTACATGTGGCACTATGCTCCAAACGAAAGCATTGAAGAAGCACCTGCAGGTATGTTAAAGCAAATAGGACGTAAAATAGGTGCTAAGGCTGCTGGTGCTATTGGTATGAAAGGTACCGCTGCAAAATTAAGCGGGGCTGCTGACGCAGGAAAACGTGCAAACGAACTTAAAGTAAAATTACAAGGCTATCTAGGATCAACAGGCGGCAATATTAAGCAATTAGATGCTCAAGAACTTAGTGCATTCCTTAAACAACAAAAACTTCCAACTAATAGTGTACCTGCAAGTGGTGTAGTTCCGCCAAAAGCATTAGATGATATACTAATGAAAACTATTCAAACAAGCAATAAAGCAGCAGGTGCTCCAGTTGACGCTCCAAGTGCAGATGCTCCAGCAGCAAGCGGAGGCGCTGCACCCCAAGCAACACAACAAACACAACAACCAGCAGCAGTTGATGCTAACAAAGATGGTAAAGATGATAAAACAGGAAAAGTTATTCCTATGAAAAAGCCAGCAGCGGCTGCACCTAGTGCAACAACAGAAATACCTGCAGATATACAGGCACAGTTAGATGCACTAACACCAACAGAGAAAAAAGTTTTGGCAGGAGTGCTATAATGAGATTAGACGAAGTAACATTATACGAAAATAGATCACATAGAATATTAAAAGAAGGTTATCAAGATTTAACCGAAGCACAAAAACTTTATCAATCAAGATTTGAAAAAGAACTTTGGCCATTAGTAGAACAGTTTACTAAACTAGCCGAAGCAGAGCTTACTAAGCAACAAATTATGGATATCTTCAGTGGTGCTGAAGAAGTTGCAATGGCAAGCGGCGATAATAAAACTATTGCAGGTAAAGTAGGTGCTGGCGCAGCAGCCGCAGCAAAACTTCCTGTAGAAATTGCTAAAAAAGTTGATGCTAAAATTAATGAACTAGGACGTATGGCACAAAATGCAGGTCCTATTCAAAATGCTGATGCAAAATTTGAAGAATTAAAAAAACAAATTGCAGCAAACAACAGCGACAGTAAAATTGTACAAGGCGTACAAAAAATAAGCGACTGGGCAAAAGAAAATCCAGGTAAAGCATCACTAGCAGTAGGTATTTTAACTACTATGGCAGCGTTTGCAGGCGGCCCTGCAGGTGGTGCAGCAGCAGGTTTAATTCTACGTGCTTCTAAAGACTTACTACAAGGCGAAAAACTTTCAACAGCAGTTGGCAAGTCAGTTAAAACAGCAGCATATGGTGCTCTTGCTGGTATGGCAATTAAAGGCCTAACTGATAATATGATCGACAACATTGCAACTGGTAGTGAAGCAGAAGCGAATGCAATGATGGATGAATTTCAAAATGCCAACTTCGAAGCGGCAGTAGACAAAGCCGTAGCAGATGCAGGTTTTGACGCAGGTGTATTAGACGGTGCTCAGAATTTAAAAATGTCAGGTAACATAAACGCATTTAACTTTAACTATGATTTAACAATGACTCCTGATCAAGTAGCACAATATAAGGCGCTATCAGATGCTGCATCAAGTGCAAAAGCATTTAGTCCAGAGTACTATAAGGCAGCAGGAGAATTACACGGCTTCTTATCAACAACACAGGCAGCAAACGAAAATTTAACTGCACTAGCAAAAACTGTAGCAGATATTCCAAAAGATATGTTAACAGGTGATCAAATGGATGCAGCTATTGCTGTACTTGATAATGCAGATGCAGCAATTGAAAAAATTATGGATGTTGGCGGCGGAGCAGCCGCAGCGGCACAAGGTGCTCTTGCAACAGTTGATGACAACGCAAAGAATAAAGTTAATGCTAAACCAATTGATCCTGAAGAGAAAAAGCAACTAGAACTTAGCCTCAAAGGCGGTAGCACAGCAACACCAGTTGATAAAAACTTTGATAAAAGTCAAAAATTAAGTGACTTTGGTCCTGTAGGAGACAAAGCAGAATCAATTGACATGGAAGAAAGATTTGCACTGTTCCTTGCAGAAGCAGATCCTGCTCAGGGAGAACTTCCTCTAGATAACCCAAATACAATGGGTGCAAAATTAAAACGTGGTGCTAAAGGACTTGCTAGTAAAGCAGCAGGTGCTGTCAAAGGTGCTGCAAGTTCAGCAGCAGGCGCAGTTAAGCAAGGTGCAAAAGACATTGGAAACAAAGTTACTGCTAACAAGTTAATGAAAGCGTGGAAATCAATGGGAGAACCATTAGATTCAGGAAGCATCTTTAATATTCTTAGTGATGCAGGTGTATCAGGAGAACAGATTAGTCAGATTAGTCAAAATACTGGTGTGAAACTAGATGCTCCTAAACAAGCAGCAGCGCAGCAACCTAAATCAACAGCGCAGCAACCTAAAAAATCTGCACAACAACCTAAATCTGCAATTTCTAAAGGTGCTGATCAAGCAGCAGTAGCTAAACCTATTAAGAAAGGTGATACAAAAGAAGTTAATGGTAAAACATATCAGTGGGCAGGAGCACTTTGGGTAGACACTACAACTAATAAACCTGTTGGTATTGCTAATGCTATGAATATGGGCTTAGGTAATCCTAAATTAGACCCAATTATTGCTGCGGCTAAGAAAGATCCTGCACTTGCAAAATTAATTAAACAGCAAGTTATGTCTAAAGGAATTGAAGCAGGAACTGCACAAGCTCAAAAAGCACAAAAAGCAGGTGTTAAAGGAACTGAGCCAGTAAAAACTAAAGCAAAAACAACTGTTAAGAAAACTGCTAAAGTAAAAAACGTGGCTTAAAAGAAAGGCATACCAGTTTTTTTGGTAGTTTCTAAATTTTCTTTTACCATTGCACTTATCATTTCTCTTTCTTCGTTACAGAGATAGTGTGCTTCGTCGTAGGTCATACCCCCGCGCATCCACCAAACAGTTTGTAGTAAATCTGACTTGATTTGTTTTACTTGATTTTCTAGGATCTTAACCTCATTTAGTATTTCGTCAAGAGGTAAGGCTAAGATCCTCATACGAAAAAATTTGTTTGATCAAATGCTATTGGGATTTCGTATGATTCTGGAACTCCTTGTGCAATTTCTTCAGGAGTTGCATCAACAATCATAGGTTTAATTTCAAAACTATCTTTTTGTTTTTCTAAATGTGATTTAATTGCTTCAAATGTTTCTCTATCTGCATTATCAATAAATTCGCCGATAAATTCTTGTTGTGTAACAACTTCTTCACCTATTTGAATAGACTTAATGCTGTATTTTAGTGTATCAACAGTAAGTTCTGTTAGTTTTTTAAAACTAGTTTGGAATTGTGATAATTTTTGTTCTTCTGTTAGCCCTTCGTCGTTTACAACAGCAAAAATTCTTTGTTCTTCAAAGGTTTTAAGGTTAACTGATGTAAACTCTTTGTAGTTTAAAGGTCTTATCTTAATAGTTAAGTCACCAAATTGGCATGTGTCGTTGTAACTTGCATTAATTAATCTTTCTAGAATAACTTTTAAGTCTAATTCGTAGTCTTTTTCTTCTTGAGTAACAGGAGTAGTAGTTGAAAGCGTCATCATTTCTCCATAAGAAGCTATTCTAATAGCAACAAGTGCAGCGTCAACATCTAAACTTGGCATATTCCATGCATTTTTAATGTTTGGAATACAACTGTGTATAATATCAACTGTAGCCTGACCATTTAATAATGCATCAGGCGTTTTTATAATCATTTCGTCTTTTGCGGTCATGGCAAATACAGGATATTCGTTATTTTCTACTAAATCGATACTACCTTCTGGGTAATATTCACCTTTAGACGGTAAAGAAAGGTAAATCTTTGGTTGTCTAAAGTACTTTTGCAACGGGTTAGCCGCTGTGGTATTAGTCATATAATTCTCCTGCTAAATACAATGTGTAAAAGTATATACCATTTTTATTTATATACGTATTTAACTGGGATCTCGCTAAGTGGCTGAAGAAATTGAAATTAGTAATGTAGGCGGTGCCAATGGTGTTGCAAGTGAAGCGACACTAAAGGCTCTTGTCGATGCATTAAACAAAATGGATGGCTCCGGTAAGTCTGGAAAAGCCGCGGAAAACTATAATCGACAGTTACAAAACGGTGCAAGAGTAACTAGAGATAACAATCAAGCAACACAAAGCAATACAAAAGCAACAAACAAAGCCACAGATGCAACTTCTAAGTTTGCAACCAAACTTAAAGGTGCTGCACTAGGTGCTGTAGGGGCTATTGCTGGTTCTATAGGCAATCTTGGTAAAGAATTTATCAATGGAGGCAGTCAACTAGGCGATTTTACACAACACTTACCTTTAATTGGTAGTGCTATTAGTCCTCTTGTAGGTATAATTGACTCTAGTATAGAAAGTTTTAGACAACTATCTAGTGTTGGTGCAAGTTTTAGTAATAATATTACAGAAATGCGTAGAGCATCTGCAGAGATGGGTCTAAGCATGGATGAATTTAGTAATCTTATTGGTGGAAATGCAGAAACACTACGTTTGTTAGGTGGAACAGTTGATCAAGGTCAAAGAAGGTTCCAACAAATGAACCGTAACCTTAAAGATACTGGCGATTTTGAAAGTTTAAAGAATTTAGGCTTTACAGTTATGGACATCAACGAAGGAATGGTTGATTATATTGACTTACAAGCAACATTAGGACGAGGTCAGAAGCGTGATGCAGCAAGTTTAGCACAAGGATCAGCGCAATACTTAATGCAACTAGATCAACTTGCAAAAGTAACAGGTAAATCAAGAAAAGAACTAGCTGCAACAATGCAACGTCAAGCACAAGATGCTGGATTCCGAGCATTAATGAATCAATTTGAAGAAGGAAGTGATAAAGCAAAGAACTTTGCAGCAAGTATGGCAATGATTGATACACTTCCTGCAGAAGTTGCAACGGGATTAAAAGATTTAGCAGACGGTGTAGCACAAACACCAGAAGCAGTAGCGTTAATAAATGCAGCAGGACCACAAATTGCTGATGCAATGGAGGCTGTTGCAGATGGTGCAGATCCTCAAGTACTAATTGATGCAATTGGTCAAGCAGGAGTTGATGTAGAAAAGTTTGCAGGCCTAGAAGGCAAACAACGGGCTGCATTTATACAAAATTTAAGAAATAGTAATCCTACACTAGCAGCAATTCTTGATAGTGCTACTCAGATGCAGAAGTTAGGTAGTGCAGAGTACAAAAAAGCACAAGAAGAACAAGCAAAACGAGACGATATTACAGCAACACTTACAACATTTGATGATTCTGTACGTGAGATTAGAGCATCGATTGCAAAAGCACTATTAGATAGTGGATTATTTGAAAAATTAGGAGATGTTACTGCAAATCTAGCAAAAGGATTAGAAGCAGCAGTACCGCCAATTGTACAATTCTTAGATGACTTTGCTAAAATTGCAGCAGGTTCAGGAGGATTTAGTGCAGCAATTGATCAAATGATACTTCAGCCAATGAAAACAGCCATTGTTGACGGAATCAAAGCACTTTGGACAGACTCAAGTCTTGTAACAAAAACAGTAGCAGTACTTGCAGGACTATTTGCTGGTGCAAAAGTTGTTGGCGCAATTACTGGAGGGTTGAGTAAACTATTTGGTGTTGGCAGCGGAGGCGGACCAGGAGGCATGCCAGGCGCAAGTGCTGGTTCAAAGGCAGGCAAAGGCGCAGGAGCATTTGTTGGTAATGTAACTGGCGGAGCAATGTCAGGCGCTGCTAAAGGTCTTAGTGCGTTTGCAAATCCACAGGTAGCAATTGGTGCAGGTGTACTAGCAGGAACAATACTTGTAGTTGGTGCTGCGGTAGCAGGTGCAACATGGATGGTTGGTAAAGCACTACCAACATTTGCAGAAGGTTTAGAAAAGTTTGAAGAACTAGACGGTGATAAACTTCAATCAGCTGGTTTAGGAATGATATCAATAGGCGGAGGCTTTGCAGCCTTTGGTGTTGGCGGAGTTGCAGCAGGCATTGGCGGCATTATTGGCAGTATATCAGAGGGACTACTAGGTTTATTCGGCGGCGACGACCCATTAACTAAGATACAAAAGTTTGGTGCCGCAGACATTGATGGTGCAAAAGTAAAAGTAAACGCAGAAGCAATGGTTGCGTTTGGCGAAGCAATGAGTGCAGCAGGTGTAGGCAATGCAGCAGCAGGTGCAGGCGGAATTATAGGAGCATTTGCTAGTTTCTTTGCAGACGATCCAACAGAACAAGTACAAGAGTTTGGTGCATTAAACATTGATGCAGAAGGTGTTAGAGAAAATGCCAATGCAATGCTTGTTATGGCACAAGGTATTGCTGCAATGAGTAATGCAGGTGTAGTTGACTTTGAAATACCAGACGATGTAACTAGTGGTTTCCAAAAATTATCAAAAATTGGTAAGGGTTTAGATCAAACTGCTGATGCAATGGTTAAGGTTGCAGGAGTAGCAAACTTAGAAAACAATGTTACTTTATTAAATTCGATTGACAGAACTGGAATAAGAAACTATAATGTAGAATTAGAGAAGATGGTTAATTTACTTGAAGATATGAATACTGAACTATCAAAAGACAATAAATTTGGTTTTGGCACAGGCACAAACGCTGGAGATGTAATGAAAACCATGGCTGACAGCAATCAAGCCAGTACAGAGCTAAGTAATAGTATGCTTTCAGTATTGACAGAGATTCGTGATACTAACCGAAATAGTAAAAAAGTACTCGAGCAAATAGCGAGAAATATATAATGAGTTGGAAAAAATACTTTACACCAGTGCCACAAGGCACAGCAACCGGAGGAACATACAGTCCTTTAAGTAATTACAAAGGAAGTATGCCCGGACCGGCTGCAAGAAACTATAACTCACACCTACCAGACGTTTATGTAGGTAATCCTAACCGTATTGAAAGATATGGTCAGTACAATACCATGGACGCTGATTCAGAAGTCAATGCAGCACTTGATATTCTCGCTGAGTTTTGCACACAAACTAATGATCAGAATGGTACTAACTTTAAAATTGACTTTAAACAGAAAGCAACCAATTCAGAAATAACAATTATATCTCAGTATCTACAACAGTGGTGCAAACTTAACAAGTTTGAAACACGTATGTTTAGATTAATTCGTAATGCATTTAAGTATGGCGATCAAGTTTTTGTAAGAGACCCAGAAACAAAAAAATTATATCATGTTGATGTTGCTAATCTAACAAAAATTATTGTAAACGAAAGCCAAGGTAAGACACCAGAACAGTATATTGTTAAAGATATGAATTTAAACTTCAAAGATCTTGTAGCAACTACACCTTATCAAACAAATGGTCAAATTAATAACGGCGGCAGTGGAAGTTATCAAAGTGCAAGTTCAGGTAAAGGTTACATTGCTGGCGGCGGAGCAAGTCAAGCCGGTACACGTTTTAGCAGAGAAGAAAATGAAATAGCAATTGACGCTGAACATATTGTACACTTGTCAATGAGCGAAGGCTTAGATAAAAACTTTCCATTTGGTAATTCATTATTAGAAACTATTTTTAAAGTATACAAGCAAAAGGAATTGCTTGAAGATGCGATTATTATCTATCGTGTCCAACGTGCGCCAGAGCGCAGAGTATTCTATGTTGATGTGGGTAACATGCCATCGCACCTTGCTATGCAATTTGTAGAGCGTGTTAAAACGGAAATACACCAAAGACGTATCCCATCGCAAACAGGTGGAGGTCAAAGCGTCATAGATAGCTCATATAATCCACTGTCAATCAACGAAGACTACTTCTTCCCACAAACTGCTGAAGGACGTGGATCAAAAGTTGAAACACTTCCGGGTGGTACCAACCTAGGAGAAATAGATGACCTTAGATATTTTACTAATAAGCTCGTACGCGGTTTACGAATTCCTAGTTCATACTTGCCTACAGGCGCTGAAGATGCAAGTAGCCAATATAATGATGGACGAGTCGGCACTGCTTACATACAGGAATTAAGATTTAATACATACTGCGAAAGACTACAAGGTTTACTAGTTGAAGACTTTGATCAAGAATTTAAAAGATACCTATTAGAAAAAGGTGTTAACATTGATACATCAATGTTTGACTTAGAATTCCAACCACCACAAAACTTTGCAAGTTACAGACAAGCAGAAATTGATAATGCTCGTGTACCAACTTATACACAAATGAGTGCTATACCTTATATTTCAAATCGCTTTGCAATGAAACGTTTCTTAGGCATGACAGACGAAGAGCTTGCAGAAAATGAACGTTTATGGCGTGAAGAAAATATTGAAAACTTAGAAGTACCACCAGCTGATGCAGCGGGTGAAATGAGAAGTGCAGGCATCAGTGGCGCAGGACTTGAAGCAGACGTAGCAGGAGCAGAGTTAGAAGGTGCTCCGGAAGGTGATGCAGTTGAAGGAGGTGTAGGTACACCGCCAGAAACTAACACAGGAACAGAACTAGGCGCAGATGTCGCAGCAACAGATCAAACTATATAAAGATAAATAATAATATGATACTAAGAGAATTGTTTTATTTTGATCCAGAAACTGTTGAGGTAACTCAAAACGATCGTTATGAGCCTCAGCATGATGAGTCACCTCTTAAAGCATCAGATACAAGAAAAACTAGACTTACATTAAAACAAATTAATAGAATTAGAAAAGCATCTGACTTACATAAAGAAGAACAAGTAAACGATCTTGATTTTGTTCGTCAAATGTATGGAGTTGCAGCTAACGCCGAAGCAGGTGTTTAATGCCTACATCACACACAGCCTTTGTATTAGGCAATGGCGTTAGCCGAGAATCAATTAATCTAAACGAACTAAGAGAACACGGAACTATATACGGCTGTAATGCCATATATAGAGAGTTTAAGTGTGATCATTTAATTGCTGTTGATACAAAGATGGTTCTAGAAATAGCAAAAACAAACTATCAAAAGTATAATAGTGTATGGACTAATCCAAGTAGACTTTACAAAAACATACCAAATTTAAATTACTTTAATCCTAGTAAAGGTTGGTCTAGTGGTCCTACTGCACTATGGTATGCTAGTCAAAACGGCCATAGAGAAATTTTTATATTAGGGTTTGATTACAAAGGTATTGGCGAACGACAAGATAGATTTAATAACATATATGCCGATACTATAAATTATAAAAAGTCAAACGAACCTGCAACATTTCACGGCAATTGGCTAAGACAAACTGCTAATGTAGTAAAGGAACATAGTATAATAAAGTATACTAGAGTTATAACACCATATAATTTTTGTCCGTCAGAACTAAATAAATTTAGAAACATAAGCAACATTATGGTTGAAGATTTCAAGAAAATCTTCAATCTCTCCTAACATTTCTGAAAAATGGCTCGTTTTGAGCCTATATCTACGCACTTTTTCTTATAAATAGTAAATAATAATGACAGCCTTACCGTAGTCAATTATAGACTCGGTGTACACATTTATAGGAGAAAACAATGGCAGATCTAAAGAAATTTGAAGAAATGCTCGAGCGCCTAGTCAACGAAGACAAAGAAGGTGCAGAAGAGTTATTCCACGAGATTGTAGTTGAAAAATCACGTGACATCTATGAATCATTACTAGAAAATGATTTAGAAATCGAAGAAGAAACAGACGAAGAAGTTGAAGAAGCTACTGATGAAGAAGTTGACGAAGCATCTGATGAAGAAGTTGATGAGTCAAACGACGAAGAAGTAGAAGAAAACTTTGACCTAGACGAATTTGAAGTCGAAGGCGATGACGAAGTAGGCGGAGACGCTGCTGACGACATGATGTCTGACCTAGAAGGCGGCGATGATGAAGAAGGCGATGACGAAGGTGAAGAAGGCGAAGAAGAGCTAGAAGACCGCGTTATGGACTTAGAAGACGCACTAGACGACCTAAAAGCAGAATTTGAAAAAATGATGGACGGCGAAGGCGACGACATGGATGACATGGGCGACATGGGCGACGAAGAGCCAGAAGAAGCATTTGCATTTGAAGCTTCAGACGAAGAAGTAGACGAAGCAGCAGACGAAGAAGTCGAAGAAGCAAGCGATGAGGAAGTTGAAGAAGCAACAGACGAAGAAGTTGAAGAAACAACACAACCAAAAACAGCTGGCGAACAAATGCGTGAGTATGTAGAAAAAGTATCAGCTTCAATGGGTGACACAGGTACTAATGGTACTAAGTCAGCTGTTGCAGGCAAAAACGACATGGGCGGAACAGCAAGCAACATTGCACAAGGTAGCGGCGAAGAAAAAGGCGGTACTGGCGCAAGTGCTCCAAAAGAAGAAAATGCTGGAAACGTCAATGTACCAGGTGGCAAAGCAGCGAAAGCTGGTAAATCAGAGCCAGGACACGGCGCTGAGAAAAAAGGCAAGCCTGAGACTGCTGACAACAAAACATCTGTAGTCGGCAAATAAGTAAGGAAGTTTGAATGAGAAACTTACGAGAGCATTTGACATTCGACCAAGCTCAAATAGTTGTCGAAAACGCAAACGAAGGTAAAGATCTTTACATGAAAGGTATTTGCATACAGGGCGGAGTACGCAACGCAAATCAGCGAGTGTATCCTGTAAATGAAATTGGCAGGGCTGTCAAAACTCTCAATGATCAGATCGAAGGAGGATATAGTGTTCTCGGCGAAGTAGATCATCCAGAAGGCCTTAACATTAACCTAGATCGTGTATCACATATGATTGAATCATGTTGGATGGACGGTGCAAATGGTTACGGGAAATTGAAAATCCTACCAACACCAATGGGGAACCTAGTTCGTACTATGCTTGAAAGCGGTGTGAAACTAGGCGTCTCTTCAAGAGGAAGCGGAAATGTATCAGAAGACGGTAGCAATACCGTCTCTGATTTTGAAATAATCACTGTGGACGTTGTGGCTCAGCCCAGCGCCCCTGGTGCGTATCCAACACCCATTTATGAACATTTAATGAATGCTAGAGGTGGATACAAGGCATACGAATTAGCACAGGCAACCAAAGATGACCAGAAGGCACAGAAATATTTAAAAGAGAGCTTATTAAACATAATAAGCGGGCTCCGATAACCGAGGAGAAAAATATGTTGGACGCATTAAAAGAACTCTTCGAGAGCAGCGCACTTTCAGAAGAAGTAAAAGCAGAACTACAAGAGGCTTGGGAAGCGAAAGTAACAGAAAATCGCCAACAAGTAACTGCCGAACTTCGTGAGGAGTTTGCTCAGAAGTACGAACACGATAAGTCAACAATGGTTGAAGCTATTGATTCTATGCTTTCTGAGAAACTTTCAGAAGAAATTGCAGAATTTACAGAAGATCGTCAGCAACTAGCTGAAGCAAAAGCAAAATATGCTGTTGCTATGCGTGAAAACGCAGATCTAATGAAAGGTTTTGTAATGGACCAGCTACAGAAAGAAATTTCTGAGCTACACGAAGACAAAAAGGCAATGGCTGAGAAACATGCTCAGTTAGAAGAATTTGTAGTTGAAGCTCTTGCTAAAGAAATTGCAGAGTTCCACGAAGACAAAAAAGATTTAGCAGAAACGAAAGTACGTTTAGTTCGTGAAGCTAAAGATCACTTCGCTAAAGTTAAGTCAAACTTTATCGAAAGAAGTGCTAAAGCAGTATCAGAGACAGTTGACAACGCATTACGCGGTGAAATTGGTCAGCTCAAAGAAGATATTGAAGAAGCACGTAGAAACGACTTTGGTCGTAAGTTATTTGAAGCATTCGCAAGCGAGTATTCAACTAGCTACTTAAACGAAAACAGCGAAACCGCAAAGCTACTAAAAGTTGTTGGTTCAAAAGACAAGCAACTAGCAGAAGCCAAGCAAGCTGCTGAAAAAGCTATTAAACTTGCAGAAGCACAAGTTGCAGAAAACAAGAAACTAGTAGAATCAGCAAGACGCGAAAAAACAATTAATGACTTGATTGCTCCTTTATCAAAGGATCAGAAAGAAATTATGACAGACTTACTGGAAAGTGTACAAACCGATAGATTGCAAAAATCTTTCGATAAGTACTTACCTTCAGTTATTGATGGCAATACTCCAGCAAAGCGTAAGGCAGTTTTAGCAGAGGCAACAGAAGTTACAGGCAATAGAGAAGAAACACAAATGACAACTAAAGCAGACGAATCTAACGTATTAGACTTACGCCGTCTTGCTGGATTAAACTAAGGAGAAAAAGATGTCAGAACTATTAGAAAGTCGTTGGACAGACACAAAATCAGCTCTTCTTGAAGGCCTAGAGGGTAACAAGAAGTCTGTTATGGCTGCAACGCTAGAAAACACACGCAAGTACTTGTCAGAGAGTGCAACAGCGGGTGCTACATCAGCAGGTAACGTAGCTACACTTAACCGTGTAATTCTACCAGTTATCAGACGTGTAATGCCAACTGTTATTGCAAATGAAATCGTTGGTGTACAACCAATGACAGGCCCAGTTGGCCAAATTCACACACTACGTGTACGTTACGCTGATGACTTCAACAGTGCAAGCGGAACAGACACAACAGCTGGTGAAGAAGCACTAAGCCCATTCAAGATTGCTGAAGGCTATTCAGGTGCAGATACAGACAGAGCAGCAGCAACAGCAGCTCTAGAAGGTTTACCTGGTAACCAACTAAGCATTCAAATCTTGAAGCAAACAGTTGAAGCTAAGACACGTAAGTTGTCAGCTCGCTGGACATTTGAAGCAGCTCAAGACGCTCAGTCAATGCATGGTATTGATGTTGAAGCAGAAATTATGGCTGCTCTTGCACAAGAAATTACCGCTGAGATCGATCAAGAAGTACTAGCTTCATTGAACTCACTAGCAGGCGCTGGTTCAACTTATGACCAGTCAGCTGTTAGCGGTACTGCTACTTTCGTTGGTGACGAACATGCTGCACTAGCTGTTCTAATCAACAGAGAAAGCAACAAGATCGCACAACGCACACGTCGTGGCGCAGGTAACTGGGCAGTTGTTAGTCCACTAGCACTAACTGTACTACAGTCTGCAACTACTTCAGCGTTTGCACGTACAACAGAAGGCGCATTCGAAGCACCAACTAACACTAAGATGGTTGGTACATTGAACAACGCAATGAAAGTATACGTAAACACTTATGCTGCTGATACTGCATCAGTACTAATTGGTTACAAAGGCTCAAGCGAATCAGATGCAGCGGCATTCTACTGCCCATACATCCCGCTAATGAGCTCAGGTGTTGTACTAGATCCATCAACATTCGAACCAACAGTATCATTTATGACACGTTATGGTTATGTTGAGCTAAACAACACTGCGTCATCTCTTGGTAACGCAGCAGACTACCTAAGCACAGTTGACATGTCAGCTGCTGTTAGCTTCCAGTAAGCCAACACTTAGGTATTAGCATTAAAACAGGACCTTCGGGTCCTGTTTTTTTGACTAAATATTTTAGAGTATAATTCACGTAGGACAAGGACGTCCTTTTAAATTTTTCTTATATACCCATAAAAATTACCTGGTTGTTATTATCTGCTACGATAGTATAATAGTATTACTATGAAGAAAAAGATACGTATAAGTGGAGTAGGTACTGAGTCAGGTAACCACAAG